>Ga0208612_1000006_pt1 | contig 228189 bp, 233 predicted proteins | sample AntDryMetagUQ889_FD_188089 | JGI IMG/M metagenome (GOLD analysis project Ga0208612, IMG submission 188089) | Polar desert microbial communities from Antarctic Dry Valleys - UQ889 (SPAdes) | ecosystem: Environmental > Terrestrial > Soil > Desert | place: Antarctic Dry Valleys | collected... | reverse complement strand
CGAAGTCGATGGTTGTCAACATCGTGCTCGTGCACCTCATCGGGATGCTCGGCACGCAGGTCTTCTGGGGCGCCAATCCACGCGCCCCGATCGGAGGTTAGGCATGGCGCCGTTCGGAATCGGTCGTGGCAAGAAGCCGGAGGAAGGGGCGGGCGACGGTCAGCATCCGCCAGGCCAGGAGGGGCTCCCCGACGAGTCCGCGTCCGGTGGCGAGGCGCCGTCGTGGCCTGAGCGCGAGCAGGGAGCGCCCGTCGAGGAGGCTCCCGCGGGCGCCGAGAGCGCGCCCGATCCCGGCCCCGTGCGCGGCGATGAGGCGGCCTACGAGGACGAGCCCGCCTACGACGAGCAGCCCGGCCACGAGCCGGCGCCGGTGGCCGAGAGTGGAGCCGCCGCGACGGCGGCCGCGGCCCACGAGCAGCACGAGCACGGCCAGGAGGGAACGGACGAGGAGACCGAGGAGCGCTCGCGCGTTGCCGTCGCGTCCGAGCCGGCGCGGGGCGACGAGGACGACGACGAGTACGAGTGGCACACGGGGATCAAGCGCCCCACGGGCAAGCCCGACGCGGTCGAGTTCATCGACGTCCACAAGTCGTTCGGCCGCAACCGCATCCTGCGGGGACTCAACATGGGCCTGCCGGAGGGGATGATCTCGATGATCCTCGGGCCTTCGGGCACCGGCAAGTCCGTCTGCATCAAGCACATGGTCGGGCTCCTGTACCCGGACGACGGGGACGTGCTGGTCCACGGCGAGTCCGTGCCCAACATGCAGGACGAAGAGCTCTTCGAAATGCGCAAGAAGTTCGGCGTCCTGTTCCAGGACGGCGCGCTGTTCGGCTCGATGAACCTGCTCGACAACGTCGCATTCCCGCTGCGTCAGCACACGGACAAGAGCGAGGAGGAGATCCTCGAGATCGTCAACCGGCGCCTGCGTGAGGTCGGCCTGACCGACGCCGGCGACAAGATGCCCAATGAGCTCTCGGGCGGGATGCGCAAGCGTGCCGGCTTCGCCCGCGCGCTCGTGCTCGACCCCGACATCGTGCTGTTCGACGAGCCCGATTCCGGCCTCGACCCGGTCCGCACCGCGCTCCTGTGCGAGCTGATCCAGGAGGTCCACGCCGAGAACGGCGGTTGCTACACCGTGGTCACCCATGACATCTCCTCCGCGCGCCGCGTCGCCGAGCACATCACCGTGCTGTGGAAGGGCCGGATCGTGGAGTCCGGCCCTGCCGAGGAGCTCTTCAACTCCGACAACGCGTTCGTACGTCAGTTCCTCTCCGGCGAGTCCCATGGTCCGCTGGGGATGGAATAGGGGCTCCGTCGTGACATCGCTTCGCCGCGCGCCGCCCTAGAGCCGGCCGCTATCCCCATCCTCCATACGGCGGTTACCCCCACCCCTCCCCCAGGTGCCTGACAACAAGACCACCGGCAACACCGTGGCGCGAGTCGCCGCGGTGGGCGCGATCCTGCTCGCCGTGGTCGTGCTGGCCCTGCTCCTGCTGCGCGGCGACAACGCCTCCACGTACAGGGTCCTCTTCCAGAACGCCGGCCAGCTCGTCAAGGGCGACGACGTGCAGATCGGGGGGCGGCGGACCGGGTCGATCGAGGAGATCGAGCTCACCGGCGACAACCAGGCCCAGGTCACGATCAAGATGGAGGCCGAGTTCGCGCCGCTGCACCAGGGAACGCGCGCGGTGATCCGGGCGACGTCGCTGTCGGGGATCGCGAACCGCTACATCGCGCTGACGCCGGGGCCCAACAACGCCCGCCCGCTCGACGAAGGCGCCCAGATCTCGGCCGAGCGCAGCACCGCGCCGGTCGATCTCGACCAGCTGTTCAACACGCTCGATCCGAAGGCGCGGCGCTCGCTCCAGGAGCTCGTTCAGGGCTCGGCCGAGCAGTACCGGGGCAAGGGCCGCCAGGCCAACCAGAGCGCCCGCTACTTCAACCCCGCGATCTCGACGACCCGGCAGCTGGTCAACGAGGTGCTCACCGATCAGCAGGCGTTCACCGACTTCATCGTCAACTCCTCGCAGCTGGTCACCGCGGTGGCCGAGCGCCGCGACGACCTCGCCGCGCTGGTCGGCAACGCGAACGCCACGGCGGCGGCGATCGGGCAGGAGAACGTGGCGCTCGCTCAGGCGCTCGACGCGCTGCCGACCACGCTGCGAAGGGCAAACACCACCTTCGTGAACCTGCGCTTCACGCTCGACGACCTCGACGTGCTCGTCGCGGAGTCCAAGCCGGCCACGCGCCGGCTCGCGCCATTCCTGCGCGAGCTGCGCCCGCTCGTGGCGGCCGCGCGCCCGACCATCCGCGACCTGCGCCGGCTGGTCTTCCAGGCCGGGCCCAACAACGACCTCACCGACGCCGTGCGCAAGCTGCCCGGGCTTCAGCGCGTGGCCACGCCGACCTTCCAGAACTCGATCGCCGCGCTGCGCAGGTCCCAGCCCGTGATCGAGTTCATCCGGCCCTACGTGCCGGAGCTCGCGCAGTGGTTCCGTGACTTCGGGCAGGGCGCCTCCAACTACGACGCCAACGGCCACTTCGCGCGGATCCAGCCGATCTTCAACGCGTTCTCGCTCAACAGCGCTGGCGTGCTCGACCCCGTGCCGCCCGAGTCGCGTTCGCTGGGTCTGGTCACGGGGCAGTTCAGCCGCTGTCCGGGCGCGGCCAGCCAGCCCCCGCCCGATGGATCGGCGCCCTTCCTGGACGGCGGGAATCTCGGCCGCGACGACTGCAATCCCGACCAGGTGCTCCCCGGGCCATGAGGCGCATCCTCGCCATCGTCGTCATCCTGGCCGCGGCCACCGTGGCCGTCCTGGGCACGGGCGCGGGAGAGGGCGACACCTACAAGGTCCGCGCGATCTTCGATAACGCCGTCTCCGTGATCCCGGGCGAGGACGTGAAGATCGCCGGCGTCAAGGTCGGCAAGATCGACTCGCTCGACGTGACGCGCGAGCAGAAGGCCGCCGTGGTGCTGCGCATCGACCAGCCGGGCTTCCGCGACTTCCGCGACGACGCCCGCTGCCAGATCCGGCCCCAGTCCCTGATCGGGGAGAAGTACGTCGAGTGCACGCTCACCGAGCCCAGGCCCTCCGGCCAGGCGCGCGCGCCCAAGCTGCGCAAGATCGAGGACGGCGACGGGAAGGGCCAGCACCTGCTGCCGCTCGAGCGTACCTCTTCGCCCGTCGACCTCGACCTGATCAACAACATCCTGCGCCGGCCCTATTCCGAGCGCCTGTCGCTGATCATCTCGGAGCTGGGGACCGCGGTGGCCGGCCGCGGGGAGGACCTCGACTCCGTGATCCGCCGCGCCAACCCGGCGCTGCAGGAGACCGATCGGGTCCTGAAGATCCTCGCCGACCAGAACCAAGTCCTGGCCGACCTGGCGCGCGACTCGGACACCGTGCTGGCGCCACTCGCACGCGAGCGCGCGCGTGTGGCCAGCGCGATCGTCCAGTCGGGCGAGGTGGCAGCGGCCACCGCCGAGCGCCGCGCGGACCTCGAGCGCACGATCCGCCGCCTACCCACGTTCCTGCGCGAGCTGCGGCCGACCATGCGGCGCCTGGGCGCGCTCTCGGACCAGGCCACGCCCGTGCTCGCCGACCTGGGGGCCGTCGCTCCGTCGATCAACCGCCTGGTGCTCGAGCTCGGGCCCTTCTCGCGCGCCGCCCTGCCGGCGCTTCGGACCCTGGGCGAGGCGACCGAGGTGGGGCGTCCCGCGCTGCTGCGCTCGCGCCCGACGATCCAGGATCTGCGCGCCTTCGCCGCCACAGCCCGGCCGCTGGCGGCGAACGCGTCGGCGCTGCTGACGTCCTTCCGCGACACGGGCGGAGTCGAGCGCTTTATGGACTACCTCTTCTACCAGGTGGCGGCCATCAACGGATTCGATGCCTTCGGCCACTACCTCCGCGCCGCGTTGATCGTGAACCTGTGCTCGACCTACTCGACCACCCCGGTGGGCGGCTGCTCGGCCAACTTCGAGGCGCCCGCCGGAGCTGCCAGCGCGAACCAGCTGGGACCTGAGGGTCGCCAGCAGCTGCTGCGCAACGCCGCCGCGCTGAGCCCCCAGACTCGTGAGGACTCCGCCACCGCGGCTGCCGAGCCGCCCGCCCGGGGCGCGCAGAAGCGTCGCGCCCGCCCCGCCCGGGTCGTGCCCGAGATCGCGCTTCCCGGACGGCTCGGGGAGGCCCTGCGGGGCCGCGTCGCCCCCGCCGCCCCCAGGCGCCCCGCCGCGCCCGCGCCGGGCGCCGGCACGACGCCGGAGGCCGGGCTGTTCGACTACCTCCTGGGGTCCGACGGATGAGCCGGCGAGGCGCCTCTTCGATCACCGCCAACCCCGTGCTGATCGGGGCGGCCACCACGCTCGTGGTCATCGTCGCGGTCTTCCTGGCCTACAACGCCAACAACGGTCTGCCGTTCGTGCCCACCTACGAGCTCAGGGCGGACGTGCCGAGCGCGACCAACCTGGTCAAGGGCAACGAGGTGCGCGTCGGCGGTGCGCGCGTCGGGGTCATCGACGAGATCACCCCGCGCCGTCACGACGACGGGTCCGTCACGGCGCTGCTGTCGATGAAGCTCGAGACGAGCATCAAGCCGCTGCCCAAGGACTCGAAGATCCTCGTCCGGTCGCGCTCGGCGCTGGGTCTCAAGTACGTCGAGATCAGCCCTGGCGCGCGGCGCACGCGCGACGGTCGCGCGGCGCCCGGCTTCGAGAGTGGGGCCACCGTGCCGCTGCGCAACGCCACGCCGGAGCCGGTCGAGATCGACCAGGTCCTGAACACGTTCGACCAGCCAACGCGCGCGGCCAGCCAGGCCAACCTGCGGGAGTTCGGCAACGCCTTCGCCGGGCGGGGAAGGGACCTCAACTACGCGATCGAGGCGCTCGACCCGCTCCTGCGCGACCTGATTCCGGTGATGCGCAACCTGGCGGCCCCGGAGACGCGCCTGAGCCGGTTCTTCGCCGAGCTGGGCGACGCCGCGGCGATCGTCGCTCCCGCCGCCGAGACCCAGGCACAGCTCTTCATCAACCTCGACATCACGATGACGGCGCTGGCGGGCGTGGCGCGTCCCTTCATCCAGGACTCGATCTCGGGCGCCCCGAGCGCGCTCGACGCCGCAGTGCGCTCCTTCCGGATCCAGCGGCCCTTCCTCGCCAACACGGAGGGCCTCTTCCGCGAGCTGCGACCGGGCGTCCGCGCCTTCCGCCGGGCCGCCCCGATCCTCGCCGACGCCCTGCGTGTCGGCACCCCGACGCTGATCCGTCTGCAGGACCTCAACCGGCGCCTGAAGCCGCTCTTCGGAGCGATCGATCGCTTCGCGACCGACCCGCAGGTCCCGCTCGGGATCCGCGGCCTGACCTCCACGGCGCGGATCCTCAATCCGACGGTCGCCGACCTGACGCCGGTGCAGACCGTCTGCAACTACATGACGCTGTGGTTCCGCAACGTCTCCTCGCTGCTGAGCGAGGGTGACGCAAACGGGACCTGGCAGCGGTTCATCATCATCGCCACTCCGTCGGGGCCCAACAACGAGGGGGGGCCGTCGTCGGCCCCCGCCAACGGTCCGAGCGCCGACAACTACCTGCACACGAACCCCTATCCGAACACGGCGTCTCCCGGGCAGGTGCGCGAGTGCGAGGCGGCCAACGAGCCCTTCCTGGCCGGCCGTCGAGTGATCGGCAACGTGCCCGGCAACCAGGGCACGCTGCACGATCAGACGACGAGGTCGCTGCGGTGAGGCTGCCCTTCTCAGGTCGCCGGGACCAGGACGGCGGCGCGGCGCGCGTCGCGCGCAAGGACCGGACGGGCGTCTCGCCACTCAAGGCCGGGGCTTTCCTGATCCTCGCGATCATCACGCTGACCTACTTCGGGTTCTCCAAGGACATCCCGTTCACCCACGGATACCGGCTCAAGGCGGTCTTCGAGTCGGCAAACTCGATCCGCCCGGCGTCTCCGGTGCGCATCGCGGGGGTCAACGTGGGCAAGGTCAAAAAGGTCGAGCGGGCGGGCTCGAGCGACGCGGCGCTCGTCACGCTCGAGCTCGACAAGTCCGCCCTGCCGATCCACAAGGACGCCACGCTGAAGATCCGCCCGCGCATCTTCCTCGAGGGCAACTTCTTCGTGGACCTGCGTCCCGGGACTCCGAGCGCGCCGACGCTCGAGAGCGACGACACGATCCCGATGACCCAGACCTCCTCCCCCGTGCAGCTCGACGAGGTGCTCACGGCGCTGCAGTCCGACGCGCGTCAGGACCTCCAGGACGTGCTCGCCGGCTACGGCGGCGCGCTGGCCTTCCATCCGACGACGCTTGCCGACCGCGGGCAGGACCCCGACGTCCGCGGGGAGCGCGCGGCGCGGTCCCTGAACGACACGTTCAAGTACAGCCCCGACGCGCTCAAGAACATGGCGATCGTCAACAACGCGCTGCTGGGCACCGAGCCCAAGGACCTGTCGAAGCTGATCGCCTCCTTCGGCCGGGTCGCGGAGGCGCTCGACCGAAACGAGGTCCAGCTCCAGGACCTGATCACGAACTTCAACACGACCACCGCCGCGCTGGCGTCCGAGCAGACCAACCTGCGCCGGTCGATCCGCCTGCTCGCGCCCACACTGCGCACCGCCAACCGGCTCTTCACCAACCTCAATCGCGCCTTCCCGCCGACGCGCGCCTTCGCGCGCGAGATCCTGCCGGGGGTACGCCAGACTCCGGCGACGATCAACGCCGCGTTCCCGTGGATGTACCAGACGCGGCGCCTGCTCGGACCGCTGGAGCTGCGCGGCCTGGCGCGCGAGCTCGCGCCGACCACGGCGGCGCTGGCGCGCTTCACCGACCAGACGTTGCGGCTGCTGCCGCAGGTGGACCGGATCGCGCGCTGCCTGACGCAGGTGATCCTGCCCACCGGCGACGTCGTCATCAACGACGGCGCCCTGTCCACCGGCTACCCGAACTACAAGGAGTTCTGGCATTCGATGGTCGCGCTTGCCGGCGAGGGCCAGAACTTCGACGGGAACGGCATGTACGTGCGCTTCCAGCCCGGCGGCGGCCCGTTCACGGTCGCGACCGGACAGACCTCGAACGGTGGAGAGAGCCTGTTCGGCAACGCCGCCGCGCGGCCGATCGGGACGCGCCCGAAGTACCCCGGCCGGCGGCCGCCCTACCGGCCCGACGTGGTCTGCGCGGGCCAGCCCATCCCCGACCTCAACGGACCGGCAGCCGAGGTGGGCCCGGCGCCGAGCACCCAGTCGCGCTCCACCAGCCGGACGGCTGCGCCGGCCGCTGTCGCGCGGGCGCAGGGCGCCCAGGCCAAGCGCGAGGAGCCCTCGGTCGCCGACGAGCTCGCGAAGCGCTTGAACCCGTTCGCGACGCCGGGACGCACGCCGGAGCGGCGGCCATGAGGCAGGCGATCTCCAAGCACCTGCGCGACTTCATCGCGATCCTCGCCCTCGTGGTGATCGCAGCCGGGGTCGGCGGCTACATCCTGGTCAACCAGCGCTTCCACGCGCCCGGATGGGTGCCCGTCATCGGGAAGGACTTCTTCGAGCTGAAGGCGGAGTTCTCGACGGCGCAGGCAGTCACCCCCGGCCAGGGCCAGACGGTCAACATCGCCGGCGTCAAGGTGGGGGAGATCACCAAGGTCGAGCTGGTCCAGGGCCGCGCGATGGTGTCGATGAACATCGAGCCCAAGTACGCGGCGATCTACCGCGACGCGTCGGCGCTGCTGCGTCCGAAGACCGGGCTCAAGGACATGGTCATCGAGCTCAGCCCGGGCACGCCCACCTCGGGCAAGCTCGACGAGGGCGAGCCGATCCGGATCCAGAACACGCTGCCGGACATCAACCCCGACGAGGTCCTGGCCGCGCTGGACGCCGACACGCGCGACTACCTGCGCCTCCTGCTGGGCGGTGCCGGCGAGGGCCTGCGTGGGAACGCGCAGAACCTGTCGGCGGCGTTCCGGCGCTTCGAGCCGACGGCTCGCGACGTGCGCAAGATCACGCTCAAGCTGGCCGAGCGCCGGCGCAACCTCTCCCGGGTGATCCACAACTTCCAGCTCCTGTCGACCGAGCTGTCGACCAAGGACGACCAGATCGCCGGCTTCGTCGACTCCTCCAACGCGGTCTTCGCCTCGTTCGCGCGGCAGGACGCGCGCCTGCGCGAGACCGTCCGGCTGCTTCCGGGCGCCCTGCAGGAGACGCAGCGGGGGCTCGCGAAGACCGACCGGCTGGCTCGCCAGCTCGGCCCCACGCTCCAGGCGCTGCGCCCGACCGCCCGCAACCTGGGCCCGGCGCTCGTCGCGGTGCGGCCCTTCCTGCGCGACTCGACGCCGATCATCCGCGACCAGCTGCGCCCGTTCTCGCGCGACGTGCTGCCGGTGGTCCGCGACCTGCGACCCGCGATCACCGACCTCTCCGCGCTGACCCCGAACCTGGTCTCGATCACGCGGGTGGCCAACTACCTGCTCAACGAGCTCGCCTACAACCCGCCGGGACCGACGGAGGAGGGCTACCTCTTCTGGCTGTCGTGGGCCAACCACGCCGCCACGGCGGTGTTCCCGACCGCCGATGCCCACGGCCCGATCCGGCGCGGCCTGTTCATCGCGTCGTGCTCCTCGCTGGGCGTGCTCAACCAGATCGCCTCGGCCAATCCGCAGCTCTCCACGCTGATCCAGCTCCTGAACGCCCCGATCTCCGATCCCACGATCTGCCCGCAGGCCTCCGGCCCGGGCAACACCCCGTCTGGCCCCAGCCCGTCTCCCTTCCCCGTCCCCGTCCCGGTCCCGGTTCCCTAGCGATGCAGAAGCAAGCCCCCACCATCGGTCGCGTCTTCGTCATGGCGGCGTTCGCGCTGTCGTGCTTCGGGCTTCTGCTCTTCCTGTGGCTGGCCTTCGGCGGGTCGACCCCGCTGAAGCCGGAGGGCTACCGGTTCAAGATCCCGTTCACCGAGGCGACCTCGCTGGCCCAAGAGGCCGACGTGCGCATCTCGGGAGTACCCGTGGGCAAGGTGAAGACGATCCAGCTCGATCGCAACGGCCGCAACGTGGCGCTGATCGAGCTCGAGGAGCGCTACGCCCCGCTGCCCGAGGACTCGCGCGCGATCCTGCGCCAGAAGACGCTGCTGGGCGAGACCTACGTCGAGCTGACGCCGGGGACGAAGACCGACCGCCCGCTGCCGGAGGGGGGGATCCTGCGCGCCTCCCAGGTCTCGCCCACCGTCGAGCTCGACGAGATCTTCCGCGCCTTCGACGAGAAGACGCGGGCCGCGTTCAGGACGTGGCTCCAGAGCCAGGCCGAGGGGGTCAGGGGCCGCGGCCAGGACCTCTCGGACGCCTTCGGAAACCTCGCGCCCTTCGCCGAGGACACAAGCCAGCTGCTGAAGATCCTCAACTCCCAGGAGGGTGCCGTCCAGCGCCTGATCGGGAACACCGGCGAGGTCTTCGCGGCGCTCACCGAGCGCGACGGCGAGCTGCGCTCGCTGATCGAGAACTCCAACCTGGTCTTCTCGACCACCGCGCGCAAGAGCGCCGAGCTGCAGGCGTCCTTCCGGGCGCTGCCCACCTTCGAGCGGGAGAGCCGCCTCACGCTCAACCGCCTCAACCGGTTCGCGCGCGCCACCAATCCCCTGATCACCCAGCTGCGCCCGGCCGCGCGCGAGCTCAGCCCCACGCTGATCAACCTCTCCGGCCTCGCGCCGGACCTCAGGGCGCTGTTCCGCGAGCTCAACCCGCTGATCACGGCCTCGCGCACCGGGCTGCCGGCCCTGGAGCGCACGCTCGACGACCTCCGGCCGCTGCTCGGCCAGCTCGACCCGTTCCTGCGCAACGCCAACCCGGCGCTGGAGTTCCTCGGGCTCTATCGCAAGGAGCTCAACGCGTTCTTCTCCAACGTCGTGGGGGCTACGCAGGCCACCGACCAGCCCGGGACCGCGCAGGCGCCCGTGCACTACCTGCGCACCACCAACCCGATCAACCCCGAGGTGCTCGCCGTCTATCCGCGCCGGCTGGGGAGCAACCGGCCCAACGCCTACCACCTGCCCGGGAACTTCTCGAACCTGGCCACCAATCCGCTTCCCGTCTACGAGGACCGTCAGTGCACGGGCGGAGGGCTCCCCGTCCCGGGGCTGGCGCCCCCCGGCGACCCGCTCTTCGACCTCCTGGTTCCCCAGCGGCTGCGCGACCTGATCGGCCAGAACGTGTTCGGCAGCGCCGGCGACGGAGCGGTCCCCGCACCCCCGTGCCGCAAGCAGGGACCGTTCACCTTCAGCGGCGAGACGACGCAGTACCCGCACGTCCGCGCCCTCCCGCCGCCCTGATCCACGCCTCGCGGATCGTTCGAGTCGGCGCGCCGCCCCCGACCCGCCGCTAGCCTGACATCGCCGTGAACCAGCCGGAGACCTTCGAGCGCGTCGTCCGCGCCGCGCTGCGGCGGCCGGTCGCGCTGGTCGCTGCGGTCGCCCTGCTGGCGCTGGTCGGCGGCGTGCTGGCGCTGGGCCTGCGACCGAGCGCCGGGACCTCCACGCTGGTCGACGAGGACTCCGCGCCCTTCCGCGCGACCGAGCGCTATCACCAGCGCTTCGGCGACGACGCGGTGCTGGTGCTGGTGCGCGGTCCGCTGACCAAGCTGGTCCTGACCTCGGACATCGGTCGCCTGCTGGGCCTCGAAGGGTGCATCTCGGGCAACGTGCCGCGCGGTGTGTCGCCGCCGGGGGGCCCCCGCGGACCGTGCGCGGCGCTGAGCCGCGAGAAGCCGGTTCGCGTCGTCTACGGCCCGGCCACGTTCGTCAACGAGGCGGTGCGCCAGATCCAGGAGGAGTTCGGCGGCCAGCAGCGTCAGGAGGCGGCGCGCGAGAAGCGCGCGATGACCGCGGCGCGACGCCTCGCCGCGGCGCAGGGCCGCAGCCGCGCCGACCAGGAGCGCCTCGCCCGGCAGGCCCGCGAGCTGGTGCGCGCGGAGTTCCTGCGCAACACGCTGCGCCTCGCGCTCAACTACGGGATCCGCTCGATCCCGCAGCTCAACGACCCCGCGTTCGTCTCCCAGCTCGTGTTCGATCCCCAGCGCGGGGCGACGATCCCCAAGTCGCGCTTCGCCTACCTCTTCCCGAGCGCGAACAGCGCGCTGGTCCAGGTGCGCCTACGGCCCGACCTCTCCGACGCCGACCGCGAGCGCGCGATCGACCTGGTCCAGGCGGCGACGCGGATGCCGCAGTTCCGCCTCCAGAACGGCGGTCGCTACACGGTCACGGGCGTCCCCGTGGTCGTCTCCTCGCTGACGGAGGCGATCACGCACTCGATCTTCGTCCTGCTGGTGGCGGCGCTGCTGGTCATGGCGGCGACGCTCGCACTGGTCTTCCGCAGCACCCCGCGGCTGCTCCCGCTCGGCATCGCGCTGGCGGCCTGCGGCCTCGTCTTCGGGGGCATGGCGCTCGTCGGGGCCTCCCTGACGATGGCCTCGATCGCCGTGCTCCCGATCCTGGTGGGCCTGGCCGTCGACTACGCGATCCAGTTCCAGTCGCGCTTCGACGAGGAGATGCAGGACGGCTCGGGCGCCGCGGAGGCGGCTGCGCGCGCGGCCGCGCTCGGCGCACCGACGATCGCGGCGGCCTGCGGCGCGACCGCGGCAGGCTTCCTCGTGCTCCTGCTCTCGCCGGTGCCGATGGTCCGCGGGTTCGGGCTGCTGCTGGTGATCGGGGTCGTCGTCGCCTTCGCGTGCGCGCTGACCGCCGGGTTCGCGGTGCTGGCGCTCGCGCGCGCCCGTCCGGGGGAGAGGCCACCGGGGCCGCCGATCCCGGCGCCGCTCCGTGGCGCCGGTCGCGCCGTCGCCGCCGCGGCGCGCGGCGCGGGCGACCTCGTGGCCGCCGCGGGCCGGGGAGCGCGCGACGTCGCAGTGAACGCCGCCGGCGGACGCGGGGCGAGAGCGGCGCGCACGGTCCGCGACCGCTCGGTGGCCGGCTGGCAGTCGGCCCTGCGCGAGGCCACGACCCACCCCTCACGCGTGCTGGGGATCGGGCTCGGAGTGGCGGTCCTGGGGTTCGCCGCCGACACCCAGACCAAGGTCGTCTCCGACATCCAGCGGCTCGTGCCCTCCGACCTGCCGGCGCTGCGCGACGTGCGCGAGCTCCAGGAGACCACCGGCGTCTCGGGTCAGATCGACGTGACGGTGGAGGCGGCCGACATAACCGATCCGCGGGTGCTGACCTGGATGACCGGCTACCAGGGGGCGCTGCTCAAGCGGTTCGGCTACGACGCCAAGCGTGGCTGCGCGAAGGCGCAGCTGTGCCCCGCGCTCTCCCTGCCCGACCTGTTCCGCACCCAGGGCGCGACGCAGGACCGCGAGCGCATCCGCCGGCTGCTGGACGCAGTGCCCACCTACTTCTCCCAGGCCGTCATCGCCCCGGACCGCAAGACGGCGACGATGGCGTTCGGGATCCGGCTGATGCCGCTGGACCGCCAGCAGCAGGTGATCGACGAGATGCGCCGCCGGCTCGACCCGCCGCCGGGCGTGCGCGCGCAGCTCGTGGGGCTGCCCGTCCTCGCCGCGGCCGCGAACGAGAAGGTCTCCTCGGACTGGCGGCGCCTGCTGACCGTGCTCGCCGGCCTCCTGGTCGTCTCGCTGGTCCTGCTTGCGGTCTTCCGCCGGCCTGAGCGAGCGCTGGTCCCGCTGGTCCCGATCGCGATGGCCTCGGGCTGGTCGGCGCTCGTGCTCTTCCTCGTCCGCATCCCGCTCAACCCGATGTCGGTCACGCTCGGTGCGCTTGTGATCGCGATCACTACCGAGTTCAGCGTGCTGCTCGCGGAGCGCTACCGCCAGGAGCGCGCGGCCGGCCACGAGCCCGAGGCGGCGCTCGCGCGCACCTACGCCTCGACCGGCCGCGCCGTGGTCGCCTCCGGCACCACGGCGATCGCCGGCTTCGCCGTGCTGATGTTCTCGAGCATCCGGATGCTGCGGGAATTCGGTCTCGTCACGGTGATCGACCTCTTCGTCTCCCTGGTCGGGGTGATGGTGGTCCTCCCGGCCGTGCTGATGCTCGACGAGCGCGATCAGCTGCTGGACCTGCCCGCACGCGCCCTGCGGCGGGTGCGCTCGGCCCTGCCACGGTTGCGCCGCGCCCGGGCCGCCGGGCGCGCCGCATGAGCGGGCCGGGCGAGACGGACCCCCCCGCCGGCCGGGACAGCCCCGAGCCAGGCGCCTCCGGACCGCTCTCGTTCCCCGAGGGGGACGCGGAGCGGTGGGCCCATCGCCGCGACCCCGACCTCGAGCCGGGGGCCGGGGCCGGCGGGGAGCCGGGACCGCCGTCGCGACCGGCGAAGATTAGCCAGTACGGGTGGATCGTCGGCGTCGTCGTCGTCCTCCTGATGACCTACATCGGCCTCAATACGCTGCGCAACGCGGGCTCGGTGACCCGCGGACCGGAGGCGGGCAAGCGGCTTGCGCCGTTCGCCGTGCCGCTCGCGCTCTCAGACCTCGACGGCGACGCCAACCTGGCCACCGCGCCCGGGCAGGGACAGCGCGGAAGCCGGCCGGCGTGCGAGGTGCGCGGCCCGCGCTACTTCAACGTCTGCCAGCTCGGCGCGGCCAGCCCGCTCGTGCTCGCGTTCGTCGCGACCAGGGAGAGGAACTGCGCCGACCAGCTGGACTCCTTCGAGCGCGTGCGCAGCGCCTTCCCGGGCGTCACGTTCGCCGCCGTGGCGGCGAAGACCGATCGCGGCGGCCTGCGTCGGCTGATCCGGCGCCGCGGCTGGGGATTCCCGATCGGCTATGACCGCGATGGCGGCGCGTTCACGGTCTACGGAGTGGTCGACTGCCCCACCGTGACGTTCGCATATCCTGGTCGGATCACCATGCAGACCACGCTCAAGCGGCTGGGCGACGGCCAGCTGCGCACGATCGTCGCGCGCCTGGTCGAGCGCTCTAGGAGACGCGGGTGGAGGCCACCGGCGCCGGCCTAGGCGCAGGCGCGTCCGGAGAGCCGGTCGCCGGATGGCTGGCCGACGACGTGCGCGATGAGTTCCCGGAGCTGCGGCTGCACTGGCTCACCCTTGCGGCATCCTCGGGCCGCAGCCCGCGCGGCGTGCGCGATCGCCTCCGCGGAATGTCGGACCGCTTCCGCGGCTCGCACGCGGTGACGATGCGCCAGGACCCGGTGCCGTGGGCTTACCGCGTCTTCTACCGTCACATCGGGCTCGATCCCGACGCCGACCGCACGCCCGTCGAGGCGGCTGCCCTGGAGCGCTTGCTCAGGGGCGCCTTCAAGTCCCGCAACCTGCTCGACGACGCGCTCACGATCGCGCTGGTCGAGACCGGCGTGCCGATCTGGGCGCTGGACGCCGACTGCGTCGACGGCGCCCTCGGGGTCCGCGCCGCGGGCGCGGGGGAGCGCCTGGGCCGCGACGCAGCCGCGCCGGGGATCCCCACCGGGCGCCTGGTGGTGGCAGACGACCGTTCGCCGCTGGCAGTCCTGTTCGGCGATCTCGCTCCCGGTCACGGAGTGACGCCCGAGACTGCGCGGATGACGCTGTTCTCGCTTCAGGTGGCCGGGGTGCCCTCGATCCACGTCGAGGAGGCCCTCTACACCTGCGTCGAGGTGCTCTCTACGTAGTGACCGCGAGCGAGCCGTGCGGGCCCCGGGAGCGCGCCAGACCGGTGGCTGGGCCCCGCACCCCTTGCTAGACTGGGCGGCGCGGAGAAGGCTCGCGTGGACGTTCTCGAACAGCACATCAAGATGCCGCCTCCGGGCATGGCCCGCACGGTCGAGGTCGAGGTCGACGAGCGGGCGGCGCGCCGCTCCCTGCGCGAGCAGATCGCCAAGCTCGAGCGCGAGCTGGCGCAGGCCTTCGTCTCCGCCTATCCGCGCGATGGGCTCGAGTGGTCGGTGCCCTCCCAGGCCGGCCCGCGGCTCCTCTCGCTCGGCGAGCTCGAGCGCGTGCGCGACGGCCTCGCCGGCCGGTTGAACGACGCGCGCGGCGAGCTGGGCGCGCGGGCCGAGAGCGAGGAGGAGTGCCGCCGGCTGATCGAGCGGATGATGCTCGCGCCGGAGCGCCACAGGTGGGCGCGCGTCTCCCGCGAGGACATCGGCGAGCGGGGCTGCGGCCACTGGCACGTCCGCCCCAGGTTGGGGCTCATCGGGATGATGATGGGCTGGTGGCAGGTCAAGCTCTCGTCGGGCTGTCCGTTACCCCGGGGGTCGCGGCGTGACCGCGATCCCGCCCCGCCTCACCTCTCACCGCTCCTAGACACGTGGGCCGTCGCAGCCGCAAGCGCGCCGTGCAGCCCTCCCAGCGACGGGCGGCCGAGGCGCGCTCGGCCGCGCCGCCGCGGCGTCGCTCCCGCGCCGGTCGTGACGAGCGCCCGCCGGCGCCGTGGGGATCGTTCCCGCTCGTCGAGCTGTGCATCCTGATCGCGATGATCATCGGGATCGCTGGCTTCGTCACCGGAGGGCAGCGGGGCGGCGTCATGCTCGCCGTCGCCGCCGTGCTCGGCTCCCTCGCCGGCCTCGAGCTCACCCTCCGCGAACACCTCGGGGGCTACCGCTCGCACACGACGGTGCTCGCCGGCACGGCCGGCATAGCGACGCTGGCGCTGCTCTTCTTCACGGGGGCCCCGCGCGCCCTCATGCTGGGGGCGGGCGCCGCCGTCTTCGTCCTCGTCTTCTGGGCGCTGCGCGAGGTCTTCAAGCGCCGCTCGGGCGGCCTCGGCTTTCGGTGATGGAGGCGCGTCGAGCGCTACGCCCGGCCGGTGCGGACGCCGCGCGGCCCCGGGTCGATCGGTGAGCACCGAGCCGGCACCCGAGCAGCGGCGGATGCGGCTCACGGGCCTGCATCACGTCACGCTCGTCTGCCGCGACCTCGAGCGCACAACCGCGTTCTACCGCGACCTGCTGGGGCTCGCCCTCGTGGCCCAGGAGACCAACGAGGACGACCCTGGAACGCGCCACTTCTGGTTCGGCGACGGCCCCGGTGCGGCCGGGACGCTCGTGTCGTGCCTGGAGTACCCGGCGATGGCCCAGGGCGTCGTCGGGGCCGGATCGACCCACCATCTCGCGTTCGCGGTGGAGTCGGCCGAGGAGCAGGACGCCTGGCGGGACTACCTCCGCGGCCACGGCGTCCCCTGCACCGACGTGTTCGCGCGGACGCACTTCCGCTCCATCTATCTCCGCGATCCCGACGGCCACATCATCGAGATCGCGACCCGCGGCCCCGGCTTCGAAGGGCCTGCCGGCCAGGCCGGGAGCTGACCCGGCCGCCTCACGCCCTCGCGAACACGCCCAGCCCCCCGTTCGGCGTCGAGAGCGACTCGTCCATGCGCCCCTTGGCGGTCAGCATGGCGGCGAGCGTCCGGCGCTGGCGATCGGTCAGCGAGCCGAGCGTCTTGTTCTCGGACATCGGCATGGAGCCCAGGAACTTCCGGCAACGGGTCCGGCCCCACCGGCGCTGGCTCATCAGCAGGTCCGAGACCGACATCGTCTCGGCCTCCCACGGGCAGCTGATGACGACGTCGGCCGCCGCCAGCTCTCCCTCGGCGACACGCCGCTTGAGGTCGGCCCGGGCGAGCCGCACGCGATTGGCAAGTTCGAGCGCCCGAATGTGCTGCGGGGCAGAGGCGACCGTCGCACTCGCTTCCATACCTGATCTGTCCTCCCTGCCCGCCCCGCATTCCGGGGCGAACAACTTGTGGGGTTTTCAGTTTTCCGCACGCCCGATCGCCGCGGCCGTGGGGGGTCAGCCGGGATAGCCCAGGCCGCGTCCGCCGGTACCCGGCGAACCAGCGACAGCTCCTTGTGAGACCCCCCTCAGCTCGGCGCGGCGGCCGAGTGTTCGAGACGGCGGCCAACGTATGTCCTGAAGCCCGCCACGGTCAAATGAGAACCGGACGAAGGGTTCGCTCAGAGCGGTCTTTTTGTCCCGATCGTGATTTGTACGGTTCTGGACAAGTCGGCAGGGCCGAGATCACGCGGCGGGCAGCGCGCCGTGCTCGGCCTCGAAGGCCCGCTTGACGTCGGCGAAGGCGCGCAGCGCGCAATCGAGCACCGCCCGGTCGTGGGTCGCCATCACGCTGGTCCGCAGCAGCGCTCCGCCGGGAGGGACCGCCGGGTGCAGGGCCACGTTCACGTACACGCCGGCGTCGTAGAGCGCCCGCCACAGCAGGACCGCCTTCCAGTCGTCGGCCACCAGGACCGGGACGATCGGCGTGACCACCGTCTCGCCCCCGGGGAGCGTCGTCGGCTCGACCACGTGCAGCCCCAGGTCGCGCAGTCCGCGGTGCAGGTAGGCGGCGTTCTCGAGCACCCGCGCGAAGAGGTCGGGCCCCTCCGCCGAGCGGCAGATGCGCACGGCGGCCAGCGCCGCCCCGACGGCGGCCGGCACGGCGGCGGCGGTGAAGAGGAAGGGCCGCGAGGAGATCCGCAGGTAGTCGATCACCTCGGCCGGTCCCGCGATGAAGCCCCCGCACGAGGCCAGCGACTTGGAGAAGGTGCCCATGCGCAGGTCCACGCGCTCCTCGACCCCCAGCAGCTCACTGCTCCCGGCGCCGCGCGCGCCGAGCACGCCGCAGGCGTGCGCCTCGTCGACCATCAGCCGCGCCCCGAAGCGCGCGCACAGCGAGGCGATCTCTGGCAGCGGGGCGACGTCGCCCTCCATCGAGAAGACGCCGTCGACGACAGCGAGCACGCCGCCGCCGTCGCCTGCGGCGCGCTCCAGGGTGCGCTCGAGCTTGTCGAGGCGGTTGTGGCGGAACGGGCGCAGCTTGGCGCGCGAGAGAATCGCGCCATCGAGGATCGACGCGTGGTCGCCGGAGTCGACCACGACGGTGTCGCCCGGCTCGAGCAGGGTCCCGATGCAGCCCAGGTTCGCCTGGTGGCCGGTGGTGAAGACGATCGCCTCCTCGGTCCCCATCCACTCCGCGAGCTCGCGCTCCAGCTGCGTGTGGAGGTCGATCGTGCCGTTGAGCAGGCGCGAGCCCGTCAGCCCGGTCCCGTAGCGCTCGAGCGCGTCCCGCGCCCCGGCCACGACCCGCTCGTCCCCGGTGAGCCCGAGGTAGTTGTTGGAGCCCAGCATGATCCGCTCGGCTCCCTCCATCTCGACCACCGGGCCGGCGGCCGACTCGAGCACGCGGAAGTAGGGGAGGACGTCGGCCTCCCGCGCCGCGTGCAGCTGCTCGGCCCGCTCGTGGCCGCGGACCTTGGCGAAGACGTCGGTGGCGGTCGGCATATAGGGTGGCCCCGGCCCATGGGTCTCGAGATCCGTCCCGTCGCGTCCCGGCGCGACCTCAAGACCTTCATCCGGCTCCCGTGGCGGCTCTATCGTAACGAGGCCAACTGGGTGCCCCCGCTGGTGCACGAGGAGCGCAAGCGCCTGGACCGGCGGCGCAATCCGTTCTTCGAGCACGCCGAGGCGGAGTTCTTCCTGGCCGAGCGCGACGGCCGTCCGGTGGGCCGCATGAGCGCCCACGTGGACCGCAACTTCAACGCGTTCCAGGACAACGAATGGGGCCTCTTTGGCTTCTTCGAGTGCGAGGACGACCCCGAGGCCGCGCAGGGCCTGCTGGAGGCCGGGGCGCAGTGGCTGCGCGCGCGGGGGCGCGATCGCATGGTCGGGCCGATGGACTACACGACCAACGAGCCCTGCGGCGTCCTGATCGAGGGTCACGAGCGCCCGCCGCTGATCCTCTCCCCGTGGAGTCACCGCTACTACCCCGCCCTGTACGAGGGCGCCGGGCTGGGCAAGGCGATGGACCTGTTGATGTGGGAGCTGCATATCCAGGGCCGCGAGAAGGTCCACCCGGCGATCTGGGAGATGGCGGCGAAGGTCGAGTCCGAGCACGGGATCGTCTGCCGCCCGATGCGCAAGCGCGAACTGCACGCGGAGGTCGAGCGCTTCCTGGAGGTCTACAACGCCGCCTGGGAGCGCAACTGGGGCTTCGTGCCACTGACCGACAACGAGGTTCGCTACTTCGCCAAGGACCTGCGGCCGCTGCTCGACGAGAACTGGGCGTTCATCGCCGAGAAGGAGGACGGCGAGGTGGTGGGCGCCGCCCTCACGCTGCCGGACTTCAACCAGGTGCTCCACCACCTCGACGGGCGCCTGCTCCCCGTGGGCTGGGCGAAGGCGCTCTACTGGCGCCGGCGGATCGATCGGGTGCGCGTCTTCGCGCTTGGCGTGAAGCCTGCCTACCAGCACACGGGCGTGGCCGCGCGCTTCTACGAGATGCACTTCGACGCCGCCGAGCGCACGCCGCAGACCTGGGGGGAGATGGGCTGGATCCTCGAGACCAACACGTCGATGAACCGCGCGATGGAGGGCATGGGCGGGGAGATCGTGCGTCGCTACCGGCTCTATGAGCGGCCCCTCTGATCGGGCGGCGGGCGCGCGGTCGATCGGCCGGTGACGCCGGGGGCGGCGGCTACACTTGTCGCGCGGTGAGCGACCACGAGGACCAGCACGAGGGGACGGCCGAGGAGATCGAGCCCGGTGAGGAGGCGCTTCCCGTCGTCGCCGACGTGCGGGCGATCGAGCCGGCGCGCCCCCCCGCGTCGCCCGCCGTCCAGGCGGCCGCGGTTGCGGCGACGGGCTTCGTCGCGGGCGCCACGACCTTCGCGCTGGTCAAGCGGGCGCGCACGCGTCGCGCGCTGCCCGTGAAGCGGCGCAGGGGCAAGCGCGCAGGGGACCTCGTCGGCGAGGTGGTGGGCTCGCGCTCGTTCCTGGTCGACGTCCACCTGCTCAACCGCGATTGACGGTCCTCGCTGTCGACGTCCGGCCGCGCTGGCCGTTTCGCCTCGCGCCGCACGGCGGTCCCGACGGCGTGGCGCGCTGGAGCGCCGGCGCGCTGCGGCGACTGGTCCACGTCGAGGGCCGCCCGGTGGTGGTGGAGGTGCGCCAGCCGGCGCGCGAGCGCGTCTCCTTCGTGGCCCGGGGGAGCGAGCGCGACGCCTGCGCTCTCGGGATCGAGCGGATGCGCTTCGCCACCGGCGTGGATGACGACCTCGAGCCCTTTCACCGGCGCTTTCGCTTCGATCCGCTGATCGGGCGTGCGCTGCGCGCCGACCCGTTCCTGCGGATCCGCCGGCGACCCGAGCCCTTCGAGGCGCTGGCCTGGGCGGTGACCGAGCAGCTGATCGAGGTCCAGCGCGCCTTCGCGATCCAGCGCCGGATCGTCGCGCGCCTGGGCCGCCGCTGCCCGCGCACGCACCTGCGCGACGTGCCCGACGCCGCGCGCGTGGCCGGCGCCGCTCCAGCGCTGCTCGAGTCCTGCGACCTGGCGGCCGGGCGCGCCAGGGCCCTGGTGCGCGCGGCGCGCGAGGTCGCGACGGGACGAGTCGACCTGCGCGCCGCCGATCACGAGCGTGGCTGGCGGCGGCTGCTGGCGATCCCGGAGATCGGCCCGTGGACGGTGGAGATGCTGGCTTTGCACGGCCAGGGCCGGATGGACCAGGTCCCGGCCGGCGACCTCGGATATCTCAAGCTCGTGGGCCGGCGGCGGACGGGGAGCCCCTTCGCGCGCGCGAGCGAGGACGAGGTGCGTGAGCTGCTGGCGCCCTACGCGCCCTGGGCCGGGCTGGCGGGCGCCTATCTGAGCGCGGCTCGCCGGCGGCGGCCGGGCCCGCCGCCGGTCGCCCTCTCCATGCCTAGAGCCCCTGACCCGGCAGGAACTCGTTGGTGAACGCCCGACCGGCGTTCGGCGGTCGCTTGACGAGCTGGTTGCGCAGCATCCAGTCGCCGTAGGCCAGCCACTCCCGCCGGTCCTGGAAGCCGAACGGGCGGTCGCGGCGCGCCGGGAAGAAGACCGGAAGCGTCGCGCGGATGGAGGCCAGCTGCAGGCGCCGGTCGAGATCGCGATTGGCGGCCACGAGCGCGTTGGCCGCGCCGGCGGGATCGCGCCGGACCGATTCCTGGCCGGCGGCCAGGGCGCGGATGAAGCGCCGCACGCGGTTGCCCTCGTTCTTGAGCGTCGACTGCCGCGCCACGAGCACGAGCTCCTGATAGGTGGGCACGCCGACCTGGTCCATCCGGATGATCACCGGGTTGCGGCGCTGGATCGCGAGCTGCACGCCCTCGTAGTTCCAGAAGGCGCCCAGGGTGGCGTCGACCTTGCGCGAGAGCATCGCCGGGACGAGGTTGAAGCCGACATTGGTCTCCCGCACCGACGCGGAGTTGATCCCGGCGCGCTGGAGGATCGTGCGCAGGTATGCGGTCTGGTACGGCAGGCCGGCCGTGCCCACCCGCTTGCCCTCGAGGTCGCGGACGCTGCGGATCCGCGCCGAGCCCAGCGCGATGATCGAGGTGAGGGGCTTCTGCACGATCGCCCCCACGGAGACGACCGACAAGCCGCGGTCGCGCGCGAGCAGGACCTCCGGCTCGTACGAGATCGCCAGGTCGGCCCTCCCTGCGGCCAGGAGCTTGAGCGGCGCCGCCGGGTCCGACGGCGTACGGATCCTCACGTCGAGCCCCACCTTCGCGAACTCCCCCCGCGCGCGGGCCGCGTAGATCCCCGCGTGATCGGCGTTGGGGAAGTAGTCGAGCACCAGCTCGAAGGGCTCGGGCGCCGGTGCGCCGGTGCGCTCCTTCTTCTCGCCGCATCCGGCGGCGAGTACGAGCACGGCGGTCAACGCGGCCAGCGCGGGGGCGAGTCGGATCACTGGGAGTCTCCTTGTCGTTGGTGGGCCCAGGGCAGCAGGCGGCGCTCGGCGAGGGTGAGCGCGCCGAAGAGCGCGACGGCGAATGCCGACAGGACGACCACGGCGGCGTATGCGCGCGCCGTCTCGAACTGCGGGATCGCCTGCAGTATGAGGTGGCCGAGGCCCTCGCTCGAGCCCGCCTGCTCGGCCAGCACCGCGCCGATCACGGCGACGGCGACCGCGATCCGCGCTCCCGCCAGCAGGAAGGGAAGCGCCGCCGGCAGCTCGACCCGGCGCAGCGTCTGCCAGCGCGAGGCCTCGAGCGTGCGCATCAGCTTGCGCAGGTCGGGGTCGACCGCCTCGAGTCCGCGCAGCGCGGTCACGGTGACCGGGAAGAAGCAGATCAGGCCGATGATCGCGAGCTTCGGGGCCAGGTCGAACCCGAGCCAGGCCACCAGCAGCGGGGCGACGATCACGATCGGGACCGTCTGGGAGGCGACGAGCAGCGGATAGGCGGTGCGCCGCAGCGAGCGCGAGGCGTGCAGCGCGAGCGCGAAGGCCACGCCGGCGGCCACCGCGATCGCGATGCCCAGCACCACCTCGACCGCCGTCACGGCGAAGTTGTCCCACAGCAGCGCGCGGTCCGCGTGCAGCGCGCGCGCGATCTCGGTGGGCGCGGGGAGGATGAACTCGTCGACGCCGCCGGCGCGCGCGTAGAGCTCCCACCCGCCCAGCAGCGCCAGCGCCAGCAGCAGCGGCCGGATCATCGCGCCGCCTCCAGGGCCTCGAGCGCGCGCTCGCGCAGAGCCACCACGTCAGGGTCCGTGCGCCGGCGCGGGCGCGGCAGCGCGACGTCGAGCTCGGCCAGGGCACGCCCCGGGCGAGGCGACAGCACGACCACGCGGTCTCCGAGCACCACGGCCTCCTCGACGTCGTGGGTGACCAGGACCACCGTGCGCGGCTCGCGTGCCAGGGCTCCCGCCAGCCACGCCTGCGCCTGGGCCCGGGTGAGCGCGTCCAGCGCCGCGAAGGGCTCGTCGAGCGCGAGCACCGGCCTGCCGGCCAGGAGCGTGCGCAGGAAGGCGACGCGCTGGCGCATCCCGCCGGAGAGCTCGTGCGGCATGGCCGACTCGAAGCCGCCGAGGCCCAGCTCGGCGAACAGCGGACGCGCCCGCCGGCGCGCCTCCGACCTGCGCACCCGGGCGACCAGCAGCGGCAGGGCGGCGTTGTCGAGCGCGGTGCTCCACGGCAGCAGCAGGTCGCGCTGGGGCATGTAGACGGCGGGCGGCGACTCGACGGTTCCCGCGTCCGGGAGCTGGAGCCCGCAGATCAGCTCCAGGAGCGTTGACTTCCCGCACCCGCTGGGACCGACCACGGCGACGACCTCACGCGGTCGCGCGTGCAGCGAGAGGCCGTCCAGCGCGGCGACGCTCCCGCGCCGGGTCGGGTAGGCCCGGCTGACCCCGGACAGCCGGACCGCTGCCGGCGCTTCGAAGCCGGGAGGCGTGTGCACGGCGGCCTCGGGACGGATCGTCGTCGCTCCCTTCGCGGGCATTACCCCACAGGTTCGAAGGGTCAGCGCCGGGCGGGACGGGCCCTTGGAGGCGCTATCTCAGCCGGCTGCACCCGCCAGCTCCCCTGATGTGCCAGAGGGCAGGATCCTAGCGCGCGGATGGCGCGCGTCGCCGCTACGCCGCTACGAGGCGGGCGCGCCGATCGGCCGCGCCAGCGCCTTGACGAAGTCCTCGAGCTGGTTCGTGGTCCAGCACTCGAAGGCGTCGCAGTGGCGCTCGTAGGCGGCGATCACCGAGTCGCCGTAGTTCCAGTACAGGCGCGGCTCGGGGTTGAGCCAGAAGGTCCGGCCCGCGCGCTCGGCGACGGCTGCGAAGAGGTCGGCCCGCGGGTCACGCCCGTTGGTGCGTGCGTCGCCCAGCACGATCACCGTGGCGCGCGGATGCAGGTCGTCCTCCACCTGCGTCAGGAACTCCGACCACACGCGCCCGTAGTCGGTGTAGCCCGAGATGTCTGCCACGCCCGCGTCACGCCCGATCGCCGCGCTGACGTTCTTGAAGTTGCGCTCGCGCTCGAAGATGTCGGTCACCTCGGAGATCCGCTCGATGAAGACGAACGAGCGCAGCTTGCGGAAGGCGTCGTGCAGGGCGTGCAGGACCGAGAGGAAGAACACGGAGGCCGACGTGACGCTGGTCGAGACGTCGCAGAGGACGTAGATCTCGGGGCGCCGGGGCCGCCGCGGGCGGTACTTCAGCTTCACCGGCACGCCGCCGGTCTCCAGCGACGCGCGCATCGTCCGGCGCACGTCGACGTGGGCGTGCGCGCGGCGGCCGCGCAGCTCGTGGCCCTGCGTGGCCAGCCGCCGCTTGAGCTGGGCGACGATGCGGTGCACCGCGGCGAGATCCGCGAGCGGGCCCGACGGGAGCGCGCGGTCGAGCTCGGAGAGCGGCCGCGAGGGCGGGAGCTGGCGCGTGCGCTCGATCAGGGCGCGCTCGAGCTCGCGCCGCAGGTGTTGCTCGAAGGCGCGCACGGTCTCGCGCGGGAGCCCCTCGCGCCGCGGGTCCTCGGGCGGCAGCTCGGGCTGGGGCTCCGCACGCAGGCCCAGCGCGCGGCGGATCCGCTGGACGTCGACCCCGATCACGCCCGATCCCTCGCCCTGGCGGCCGAACGCGGCGATCGCCAGGCGGGCGAGGTCGCGCATCGCGCCCTCGGACCCGTCCCGCAACGCTGCAGCGATCTGCTGTCGCAGCGTGTCGAGGTTGATCTGGTCGCCGCCGTCCACGCCGCCCTGCTCTTGGACGTCGCGCTCGATCGCCTCGGCCTCTGCGGCGCGAAAGAAGAAGCGCTCGAACAGCAGCTCGAAGACGCGGCGGTCCTCCTGGGACTTGGCAAGGGTGGCGGCCAGGCCCTCGCGGACGTCCTCGCGCTCGGTCCACGGCACCTCGCCCAGCACCGCAAAGGCGTCGAGCAGCTCGGCGGTGCCGATCGCCACGCCCTCCGAGCGCAGCTCGTCGGCAAAGGCGAGGATCTGCCCCGAGAGACCGGGGGGCGGGCCCGCGCCGGCGCCCGGCTCAGGCGCCGCGGGGCGCTCCGGCTCCGAAGGAGGCATCGGTGAGTCCGCCCAGCTCGACGCCGACGCGCTCGGCGACGGTGTCCAGGTCGGTTCGGTGCTTGACTATGATGCTCATCGTGTCGCGGAAGGTGTCGGCATCGATGTCGTCGGCGCCCAGCAGCAGCAGCGCGCGAGCCCAGTCGATCGACTCAGCGATCGACGGCGGCTTCTTGAGGTCGAGCTGGCGCACCCGCTGGATCACCTCGACCAGCTTGCGGGCAACCGTCTCGGTGAGCTCGGGCGTGTGCAGGCGCACGATCTCGAGCTCGTGCTCGAGCTCGGGGTAGTCGAGCCACAGGTACAGGCAGCGCCGCTTGAGCGCCTCGGTCAGCTCGCGCGAGTTGTTGGAGGTCAGGATCACGACCGGAACCGTCCGCGCGTCGATTCGCCCCAGCTCGGGGATCGAGAGCTGGAAGTCCGACAGCAGCTCGAGCAGCATCGCCTCGAACTCCTGGTCGGTCTTGTCGATCTCGTCGATCAGCAGCACCACCGGCTCCTCCGACGCGATCGCCGTCATCAGCGGGCGCTCGAGCAGGAACTCCGCCGAGAAGATGTCGTCCTGGACCGCGTCCCAACCGTGCGCGTCCTCGGCGCCGGCGACGCTGGAGGCCTGGATCCGCAGCAGCTGCTTGCGATAGTTCCACTCATACAGCGCCTTGGCCTCGTCGAGCCCCTCGTAGCACTGCAGGCGCACGAGCCGGCGCTCCAGGAACCGCGACAGCGCCTTGGCCAGCTCGGTCTTGCCCACCCCGGCCGGGCCCTCGACCAGCACCGGCTTACCGAGCTTGGCCGCCAGGAATGACACCAGCGCCGTCGACTCCCCGGGCAGGTAGCCCACGTCCCGCAGCCCCTCGGCGACGTGCTGGACGGACTCGGCCTGTACCGGCATCACCGGCATTATCGCGCTTTCGATCCGCGATACTCGCGCCTGTGGCCGTCCTCGTGGTCCTCGCCAACTGGGTGCCGGACCCGACGCCCGAGTTCGGCGCGAGCCCGACGCCCTACATATTGATGGCGCTGTCCGGGTTCGTGATCGGCACGGCCGGGCACCTGTTCCGGTCGCGCTTCCTGATCATCCTCGGGGTGGGAGCGGTCTTCCTGGGCACGTTCGTCCTGCCGCTGGCCACCTACCTGTCGAAGTCGAGCTGAGAGGAGTCGGCACCGGATGCCCGAGACCGCCACCGCCGTCACGTCGTTCGCCAAGGCGCTGATGCTCGGCGAGATCCACGAGGAGATCGTGTTCCCCTATCCGCTGCCCGGCGAGGACGAGGCCGGGAAGGTTCGCGCGCTGATCGATTCCTTCCGCGAGTTCGCCGCCGAGCGCGTCGACTCGCGGCAGATCGATCGCGAGGGCTGGATCCCGGACGAGATCTACCGCGAGCTGGGCGAGCGCGGCCTGATGGGCCTGTACGTCCCCGAAGAGTACGGCGGGCAGGGCCTGTCCCAGACCGGCTACGCGCGCGTGTTCGAGGCCTTCGGGCAGGTGGACGGCTCGCTGACGATCGGCCTCGGCGTGCACCAGTCGATCGGCTTCAAGGGCATTGTCCTCTACGGGACCGAGGAGCAGAAGGCGCGCTTCCTGCCCGACCTCGCCGCCGGTCGCAAGCTCGCCGGCTTCGCGCTGACCGAGCCCAACGCCGGCTCGGACGCCTACAACATCGAGTCGCGCGCCGTGCGCCAGTCCGACGGCTCGTGGGTCCTCAACGGGGAGAAGCGCTGGATCGGCAACGGCGGGCGCGGCGATGTGTTCACAGTGTTCGCGCGCGCCGAGGTCGGGGGGAAGGACGGTCACATCGCCCTGATCGTGGAGCGGGGGATGGAGGGCTTCGAGGCCGGCGAACCCTACGAGACGATGGGGCTGCGCGGGAACAACCTCTGCCCGCTCTACTTCAAGGACGTCCGCGTGCCCGCCGACAACGTCCTGGGCGATCCGGGGGACGGTTTCCGGATCGCGATGGAGGTGCTCAACAACGGGCGCATCGGGCTGGGCACCGGGTCGGTCGGCCTGGCCAAGCGCCTGATCGACCTGGCGATCGACCACGTCACCACGCGCCGCCAGTTCGGGCGGCCCCTGGCCGACTTCGACATGGTCGAGGAGAAGATCGGCTGGATGGTCTCCTACCTGTTCGGGCTCGAGTCGATGGCCTACATGACCACCGGGATGATCGATGCCGGGATCGAGGACTACTCGGTCGAGTCGGCCATGGCCAAGGTGGCCGGGACGGAGTTCGTCTGGTACCAGGCCAACCGCGCGATGCAGCTGAAGGGCGGAGCGGGCTACATGAAGACCGAGCCCTACGAGCAGATCATGCGCGACATCCGGATCTTCCCGATCTTCGAGGGCGCCAACGACGTGATGCGCTCCTTCATCGCGCTCTCCGCGCTCAAACCCCTGGGCGACGACCTCGAGCTGCTCTCGGGCTTCGACCTCTCCGAGCCGATCCGGCTCGTCGGCGCGTGGGCGAACTACGTGGGCGGCCGCGTCAGGCGGGAGGTGAGGCCGGACTCGGTGACGCGCGCGCACGAGGCGCTGGGCGATCTGGCCGGGCCGGTCGCCGACCAGGTCAAGCAACTGCGTTCCACCGGGGAGTCAGTCCTGCGCCGGCACGGGCGCGAGATCACCCACCAGGGGATGACCCACAAGCGGCTGGCGGACGCCCTGGGCGACGTCTACGCCCAGATCGCCGTGCTCTCGCGCGTGACGTCGATCTTCGCCGAGCAGGGCGTCGACGCCTCCGGCCAGGAGCGCTACATCGCCGAGACCTTCTGCCGCCGCGCGCGCCGGCGCGTGGAGATCGAGCTCGACAAGATCGAGTCCAACGACGACGACCGCATGCACTCGATCGCCCGCCTGGCCTACAAGCGCGGCGAGTACGGGTACGCCCTGTTCCAGGACTAGGACGAGGGCGGCGGGAGCCCGCCGATCACCTCGGTCTCGTCGAGGTGCGGGCGCTCGTCGGGGAGCCGGATGTCGGTGGCCGGCTCGCCGGTCCGCGGGCCCACCGGGTCCTCGGCCAGAGGCAGCGGAGGCTCGGGCCGGTGGGCGGCCCGCACCCGCGCGCCGGCATAGGCCAGCGCGCCGGCGGCGCCGAGCGCGACGAAGATCCCCCACTGCAGCCCGACCGTCGCAGCCGCCTGGTTGGCTCCGGTCACCGCGGGCTTGTCGAATAGGCGCCACACCAGGAGCAGCGCCGCCCACGTGCCGGCGGCCATGATCACGGTCCCGTCCCCGCCCGGGAGGTGGAACGCACGGCGCTCGGCGCGGGCGAGCAGGAGGTAGAGGACGGCCGCGGCGACGAGGAGCACCGCCGCCTCGACGAAGGAGAACGCGCCGAAGGCGCTGAGGTCGTCCTTCACGAAGCGCGTGCGCACGGCGAAGCTCTTCTCGTACCACGGTAGGATCATCGAGGCGGACAGCCCCAGCGCGGCCAGGGAAGCCAGGCGCTGGTCGCGGTCCAGCGCGCGCCAGGCGCCGCGCAGGCGACCGCCGGCGCGCGGCGCCGGCTCGGGGTTCCGGCGGCGGGGGGCCCGGGCCATCGCGGCGATTGTACGGGCGTCGCCCCGGGCGCCCGGCGAGCCGGCGCCCGTCAGGAGATCGGGATGTCCTCGACCTCGACCGGGGCGCGACGCCGCGCGTCGATCCGCTCGAGGTACCAGTCGATCAGCGCGCGCACGAGGAGGAGCAGCTCGCGCACGAGCTCGGTGAACTGGTGGCGCAGCTCCACGGGCAGGACGGTGCGCCCGAGGTCGAGCAGGGCCACGAGCGCCTGGGCTTCGGCGCTCTGGCGGGCGCCGCTGCCGGGCGACGCGTATCCGCGCGGCGGCGGCCCGGCCGCCGGATCGGGCTCGCCGGCCGCGCGCTGCGCCGTCTCGGTCGCCTCGCGCACGAGCCGCTCGGCGGTCTCCTGCGCGGCGCGCACGCGCTCGGAGAGCTCGTCCAGCGGGTTCGGGGCGCCGGGGCGTGCGCCCGGATCGCTAGCCGGACCCGGGGACGTCGGCGTATGCGGCTCGTCGGGCGTCATCGAGGGTCACCTGCAGTGCGCCGTCGGCGAAGCGCGCCTCGGTGGGCCGGTACTCGGCCAGCGCAGGGGGCAGCATGATAGTCCGCTTCTGCCCGTCGACCCGGACCACGAGCTCCAGGCCGATCTTCTTCAGCGAGATGTCGCCGCGGCGGGCAAAGGGGAGGTCGAGCCGCAGCTCCGCGCGGTCAGCGTCCAGGCGCAGCTCGTGCGACAGCGACGCATGGAGCACGGCGGCGGCCTCGCGACCGTCGAACAGATGGTCGCCGAGGCGGTCCAGCATCTCCGGCCCGGCGACCTCGTGCTCGAAGTAGGGCGCACGCAGGACCGGCACTGGGGCGAAGGCCGACTCGACCAGCTCGAGGTGCTCCTGCTGGCGCTCGCGCCAGGCTCCGAAGTAAGTCCCCGCGACCGCCTCGGGAAAGACCCGGTTGACGATCACGGCGTCGGTGAGGTAGCCGTAGAGGTTCAGGTAGGTGAACGTCCGCATCGCCTCGCCGATCACCATCTTGTCGGGGTTCATCACCAGGCGGATCGTGGCGTGGGCGCGGTCTCGCAGGATCTCGTTCATCGCGATCAGGTTGTCCATCAGGCGCTGCACGTCGGCGAACACCGTCTCGCCGGGAAGGCTCACGTCGAGCATCGAGCGCGCGATCGGGCGCGCGGCGGCCAGGAGCTGGCGCTCGTGGGGGAACACCTTCTCCAGCCACCACCTGGCCACGTCGGGGAACGAGAGCAGCCGCAGCGTCTCCCCCGTCGGTGCGCAGTCGACCACGATCGCCTCCCACTCGCCGCTCTCGTGGTGGCGCTTGAGCTGGAGCAGCGAGAAGAGCTCGTCCATCCCCGGGGGCACCGTCAGCTCCTCCGCCGTGATGCGGTTGACGCCGTGCTCGATGAGGATGTCGCCGAACCAGTCCGAGACCGCCGACCAGTTGCGCTCCATCTCCTCCTGAGCCTGGACCTGCTGGCCCCACAGGCGGTCGCCGATGGCCGTCGGCGAGCTGCCGAGGTCGGCCTCGAGCGCCTCCGACAGCGAGTGTGCCGGGTCGGTCGAGAGCACCAGGGTCCGCAGGCCCGCGGCCGCGCAGCGGCGGGCGCTGGCGGCGGCGACCGAGGTCTTCCCGACACCGCCCTTGCCGGTGTAGAGGATCGTGCGCGGCGTCACGCGCGCCAGTCTATGGCCGCGCGGGAACCCGGTCAGCGGCTGGGGTAGCCGAGCCGCAGGTAGTACGTGAAGCGCGTGGCCTTGCTGCAGTAGGCGTAGAAGCGGGTGCGCGTGCACAATCCGCGCACGAAGTCGCGCAGCAGGATGTGGTACCCGACGCTGGACAGGGAGCCGCGCGTGTTGTCGTAGCGCGACCAGCGGCCCGTGTCGTAGTAGGGAAGCGCGTGGCGAGCGTCCTCGTGGCCGCTGCGGAACAGCGCCAGCGCGCGCGGATCGCGCGAGACGGTGTAGACGTCGTGGATCCCGTTCAGCGCCTGGATGAAGCCGTTGATGATGCGCAGCCGGGGCGCGAAGGAGTACTCGGCGTAGTGGTTGCCGTAGCGCGTGCGCACCCGGACGCCGAGCGGCGCCGAGAGCTCGTAGAGGCGCAGGCCCTGACGCGCGACGTTGACGAAGCGGGGATCGCCGGTCTTGCGCGTCGCGGTCGACAGCGCGACCAGCGCGGTGCCCTGCGAGAGCCCGCTCGTCCACGGCGGGCGGCCGCCGCCGAAGTAGAAGTAGTACTCCCACGTGAGCGCCGTGCCGCGGTAGGAGCCCAGTCGCAGCAGCTCGTCGATCATCGCGACCCCGTTGGCCACGTAGCCGCCGTTGAGCAGGCCCTGCACGCGGCCCCAGTTGGCCAGCGGATGGAATTGCAGCCCCTGCCCGCGGTAGTACTGGAAGAGCAGCCGGGAGCCCGGGAAGCGCACCCGCTCGCCGATCGTCGGCAGGTTCTCGTAGCGGCCCCACACTGCCGTGTTGCGCGCCAGCTGGAGGAACAGCGCCTCCAGGCGCGAGCGCGTGAGCAGCCCCCGGATCGTGATCCCGCCGAGGGAGTTGATCGCCGCCGTGAGCTCGTAGCGGCGCACGCCGGTGAGCTGGTTGCGCGTCACCAGCGCGTCATTCCAGATCCCGATGTAGCGGTCGTGGGTCGCGCGGGTGAGCTGCCCATTGCTCAGGTAGGTCCCGAGGACTCCGCGGACCGTGGCCACCGAGGCGCGCGCGGTCGGTGGCGCCGGCGGGCGCGCCGCCGTCCCCGGGGGCGGCGGCAGCCGATCCGCGGGGAGGAAGGGGTCGTTCACCCGCGTCCCGTGCCCGCCCGAGTCGTAGACCAGGACGGGCGCGGCGGCCGCGGTGCCCGCGGGCAGCGCGAACAGCGCAGCGAGCAGGGTCGGGAGGGCCAGGTGGACCGGGCGCACGGGGACGATGCTACGCTCGGCCCCGGGTCCGCGCGGCGCCTGCAAACGGCGTTGCAACCATGAAGGGGTCACAGTCTTGAACAACACCATCCGCCTGCTGTTTGTCGCGCTCCTTGTGGGTTTCGTGCCGCTTGGCGCGTCCGCCTGCGGCGGCGAGGACCCCGACAAGCTGCTCGAGCAGACCTTCGGCAGCAATCGTCCAGTCAAGAGCGGGCGCCTCACCGCGGCGCTCAGCCTCCGGGCCGAGGGCCTTCCCCAGCTGCGCGGGCCGGTCTCGCTGCGGCTGACGGGCCCGTTCGAGAACCAGGGCGCCAAGCAGCCGCCGCGGTTCGACTTCAACCTCGCGCTCTCGTCGAGCGGCCAGGCCTTCCGGCTCGGCGCGGTTTCCACGGGGCAGACCGGCTTCCTCTCCTTCCAGGGCCAGAGCTACTCCGTCCCACCGGAGCTCTACGCGTCCTTCAAGCAGGGCCTCGAGCGCGCGCGCGCCCAGCAGGGCAAGGAGGGCAGCAAGCAGAACCCGACCTTCGCCTCGCTCGGGGTCGATCCGCGCAAGTGGCTGCGCGACGCCGAGGTGCAGGACGACGAGGAGGTGGGGGGCACCGAGACCAAGCACATCACCGCGAAGGTCGACGTCGGGCGCATGCTCGAGGACGTCAACCGCCTGCTCACCCGCGCCCGCCAGCGCGGGCCCGCTCAGACGCGCCAGCTTCCCGGCTCGATCACCGCCGACCAGCGCAAGCGCGCCGAGGAGGCGATCAAGAGCGCCTCGTTCGACGTGTGGACGGGCAAGGACGACAAGATCCTGCGCAAGCTGGAGATCAAGCTGAAGTTCGACGTGCCCGAGGGCCAGCGCCCGGCGGCGTCGGGGCTGAGCGGCGGCGACCTCGGGCTGGTGCTCCAGATCGCCGCGCTCAACCAGCCCCAGCAGATCAAGGCGCCGCGTGGCTCCCGACCGTTCACCGAGCTCCAGGAGGCGATCCGCCAGCTCGGGAGCGTCGTCGGCGGCGGCGGCGCGGCCCAGCCGGGGACTCCCGCCCAGCCCGCCCAGCCCGGGCAGCCCGCGCCGCCGGCGCCGCCGGCAAGCGGCGGAACGGGCGCAGCGCCCGGAGGCGGCGCGACATCGCCCCAGGCGCAGGCCTACGTCCGCTGCCTGCAGCAGGCGGGCAACGATCTCGCCAAGGCGCAGAGGTGCGCCGCGCTGATCGGCCGCTGAGCGCGCTCGGCGGCTAGCTCGCGGCCGCGGTCAGGCCGAAGCCCGAGCGGTAGAGCTCGTCGATGCGCGCCAGCTCGGAAGCGTCGAGGTCGGGAACGTCCGTGCCACCCGCGGCGGCCCACTCCTCGAGCTGGGCGGCGGTGTTGACGGTGTGCACGACGCACCCGATCGCCGGCTGGGCAAGGATGAACTTCATCGCGGCCTGGGCCAGCGTGCGCTCGCCCCCGCGGGTCAGGAAGTCGAGCTGGCCGACCTTCCTCAGCCCGTCGATCAGCCACTCGCGCGGGCGGTGGCGGCGGTGGTCGTTGCCGGTGAAGGTCGAGTCGGAAGTGAGGTGGCCTTCGAGCAGCCCGCTGGAGGTCGGCACGCGCGCGATCACGCCGACGCCCCGGCGCTCGGCCGCCTCGAGGAAGTCCGAGCCGGGCTCCTGCTCGAGCAGGTTGTAGACGGTCTGCAGCGAGGCGATCGGTCGCTCCTCGATCGCGCGCAGGCCTTCCTCGCGCCACCCGATCTTGGGCCCCAGGGCGACGCCGTAGTGGCGGAGCTTGCCCTCGGCCCGAAGCGTCGCGAGCTCCGTCCACAGCTCCTCGTGCTCGAGGGCGTCCATGCGCGGGTTGTGCAGCTGGTAGAGGTCGACGTAGTCGGTCCCCAGGCGTCGCAGGCTGGCCTCCAGCGCGCGCCGCGTGCGCTCGGGCGACCAGTCGTGGGGCCGCTCGCCCTCGGGGTGGCCCTGGCGCTCGGAGTCCAGCACGTAGCCGAACTTGGTCGAGATCTGGACCGCGGCCCGATCGACGCCCGCCCGCCCGAGCGCGGTCCCGACCAGCTCCTCGTTGACGCCCTGCCCGTAGGTATCGCCCGTGTCGAAGAACGTGATCCCGAGCTCCAGCGCACGCGCGACGAGCCGGTCGGGGTCCTCGTGCTCGCCCCACCAGTCCGAGCCCAGGGCCCAGGTCCCGAACCCGATCGCCGAGGTCTCGAGGTCGGTGTGGCCGAAGCGGCGCGTGCGCACGCCATGCAGTCTAGATCGCGCCCGTCCGGGGACCGGGACGGGCCGTATTGTTCGCCGCCGTGCCGTCGGGATCCACCGAGCGCCGTGGCCTTGTCCGCTTCCTCCTCAGCGGGGACGGGTGGTACTACCTGCTGGTCCCGTTCATCCCGCTGGCGGTCGTGCTGGAGCTCGTCCACGCTCCCGCTGCCGCGGTGTTCGCGGTCTCCGCCGTCGGGGTGATCCCGCCCGCCGGCCTGATGGGTCGTGCGACCGAGGAGCTCGCCGTGCGCTCGGGACCGGGGATCGGCGGCCTGCTCAACGTCACCTTCGGCAACGCGCCCGAGATCATCATCGCGCTGTTCGCGCTCAACGCGGGGCTCCAGGAGGTGGTCAAGGCGTCGCTGGCGGGCTCGATCCTCGGCAACGTCCTGCTCGTGCTCGGGGCAGCGATGTTCGTGGGCGGGTGGTCGCGCGAGCGCCAGCGCTTCGACCAGACCGCGGCGGTGACGCAGTCGACGATGCTCCTGCTCGCGGTGGCCGCGCTGGCCATGCCGGCGATCTTCGAGCTCGTGGAGGGCAGGGGCCTGCCCGCGCCGAGCGCGACACGCGTCGACTACGGCTCGACCGTCGAGGGGCTCTCACTGGCCGTGGCCGTGGTGCTGATCCTCACCTACGTCGCCGGCCTGATCTTCTCCCTGCGCACGCATCGCAGCCTCTTCAACCCCAGCGACGAGGAGCACCCTCACGAGGGCGAGCCGTGGACCGTGAGGCGCTCGGTCATCCTGCTCGGCGTCGCCGGCGTCGCCGTTGGGGTCATGTCGGAGGTGCTCGTCGGGTCGATCACCGAGGCCGCGGACTCGATCGGGCTGAGCGAGTTCTTCATCGGCGTCATCGTCGTCGCGATCGTGGGGAACGCCGCCGAGCACTGGGTCGCCGTGCTCGTCGCCGCGAAGGACAAGATGGACCTGGCGGTGAACATCGCGATCGGCTCGGCCGCGCAGATCGCGCTGTTCGCGGCCCCGCTGCTGGTGCTCGTCTCCTTCGTCCTCGGGCCCTCGCCGATGGCGCTGGTGTTCAACGGATTCGAGCTGGGGGCGATCTTCCTCGCCGTCCTGATCGCAACGCACGTGACCAACGAGGGCGAGTCGACCTGGTTCGAGGGGCTGCAGCTGCTGGCGGTCTACGTCGTGCTGGCGCTGGCCTTCTTCTTCGCCTAGTGCCGCTCGCGCTCGTCGACCTCTCGGGTCCCCTGCCCTGGGTGGTCATCTCGGCGGCGATCGTCGGCCTCCTCCTGGTCGACCTCTTCGGCTTCGCGCGGGGCCGCGACCCGAGCTTTCGCGAGGGCCTGGTCTGGAGCGTGGGGTGGCTCGTGCTCTCGCTCCTGATGGCGCCGCTGCTGCTGGCCGTCTCCGGCACCGAGGCGGCGATCAACTACACGACCGTCTACCTGATCGAGCGATCGCTCTCGCTCGACAACCTGTTCGTCTTCATCCTGCTGTTCTCGTACTTCGGGACGCCGACGGAGCACCGGCCGCGGCTGCTGTTCTGGGGGATCGCCGGCGCGCTGCTCCTGCGCGGCCTGGCGATCCTCGGCGGCGTCGCGCTGATCAACCGCTTCCACTTCGTGCTCTACGTGCTGGGGGTGGCCCTGCTGCTGCTGGCCTACCGCGTGCTGCGCGGGGTGGACGACAAGGTCGACCCCGAGCGCAACGTCTTCGTGCGCGCCGTGCGGCGGTTCTTCCCCGTCGCCACGGATGACACGGGAGGCAGGTGGTTCGTACAGCGCGATGACGCCAGGCACGTGACCCCCGTGTTCCTGTGCCTGGTCTCGATCGTCGTGGCCGACATCGCCTTCGCCGTCGACTCGATTCCCGCTGCCTTCGCGATCACGCGCGAGTCGCTGCTGATCTGGATGGGCAACGCCTTCGCCCTGCTGGGCCTGCGCGCCCTCTTCGTGCTCGTCGAGGGGCTGATCCGCCGCTTCCGCTACCTCGACGAGACGATCGCCGTGGTCCTCGCGCTCGTCGCGGCGAAGCTGCTGCTGGAGGACGTCTACAAGATCGGGCCGGTGGCCAGCCTGGTCGGCGTGGCGGCGTCCTTCACCGTTGGGATCGTGGCCTCGATCGTCGCCGACCGCCGCGACCCCGATTCCGAGGAGAAGCGCCGCGAGCGCGAGCGGCGCATGGACGCCTCGGGTACGCAGGAGGGCGTCGGCTCCTGAGCCGGTGCGCCGCGCGCGCTACTCGCGCCCGACCTCCTGATCGTCCTCCTCGAGCTCGTCGTCGTGGTCGTCGCCGTCGTCGGTGATCGACTCCGCCCCGCCCGGGTGGTAGTGGACCTGGAAGCGCTCGAGCAGCTCGTCGCGCCGGTTCTCGTCCACCGCCGACTCGTCGGAGATCAGCACCCAGTCGGCGCCCTCGATCTCCTCCATGTTGAAGATCTCCGCGTCCATGTCGGGCGAGTCGTCCACGACCAGGAGGACCTCGGTCTGCGGGTTGAAGTACGTGCCCGGGCGGATGAGCAGCTCGTCGAGCTCGAAGAGACGCGGATCGGCCATGTGGTGAGCCTACCGCTCGTCCGCGGCGCCGAAACCTGGTGATCTCAACCGAGCTCGCGCACCTGGCGCTCGACCTCGGCCTCCACGTCCAGCGGCGCCTGGCCGGCGCGCGCGCGGCGCTCGTTGCGGGCCACGACGAGTTGGCGGATCTCCTCGCGCAGGGCGGGGTCGACGGACGGCGCGGTCAGGCGTTGCAGCTCGGCCTCGACGTCGAGCGGCGCCTCCCCGCGGCGCTCGCGGCGCTCGTTGCGGGCGGTCAGCATCTGGCGGATCTCGTCGTCGCGCTCCCGGGCCGCGACGGCGCCACCCCCCGCACCGGCGGCGGCCGGCCGCGGCCGGCCATCGTCGTCCTCGTTGATCGACATCAGGCCGCGGCCGATCTGGTCGTAGAGCCTGCCGGTTCCGAGGAAGGTGAGGATCGCGATCACCCCGGCCACGGCCACCACGGCGAAGAGCACGATCCCGAAGGCTTCCTGCACCACGTAGATTGTCCCCCATGTGGCGCCGTCTGAGGCGCAGGACGTTCGCCCCCCGGCGGCCGGTCCTCTTCATGGAGCAGTGGGCGCTCGCGCTCGTCACCGCCGCGGCGCTCGTCGCGGGGATCGCGATCGCCTTCGGGGCCTTGCGCTAGCCGCGGTTTGTCAGCCCGCGGGCGCTTCGCTAGGCTTCCCGTCACAAAGTTGACTGACCAGTCAATCTAGACCGCGCGCCGAGCCAGCTCCATCGTCCGGCGCCCGTCCCAAGGAGTCACGAACTGTGGTCGATTTCACGCTCAACGACGAGCAGAAGAGCCTGCGCGAGATGGCGCACGACTTCGCCGAGAACGAGATGCGTCCCGTCGCGTGGGAGTACGACAAGGAGGGCACCTGGCCCGAGGACGTCCTGCGCAAGGCATGGGAGCTCGGCCTCCTCAACACCCACATCCCCGAGGAGTACGGCGGGCCGGGACTGGACTTCATGGACGGCTGCCTGATCGAGGAGGAGCTCGGCTGGGGCTGCTCGGGCATCGGCACCTCGATCGCCTGCAACGGGCTCGCGATCGCGCCGATCGCGCTGGGCGGCTCCGACGAGGTCAAGAAGGAGTACCTCGGGCGGCTGACCGAGGACTACAGGCTCGCCTCGTTCTGCCTCACCGAGCCCGATGCCGGCTCCGACGTCTCCGGGATGCGGACCACCGCCGTCAAGCAGGGCGACAAGTACGTCATCAACGGGTCCAAGTGCTTCATCACCAACGGTGGCTACGCCGACTACTACACGGTCTACGCCAAGACCGACAAGGACGCCGGCCACCGCGGGATCTCGGCGTTCGTCGTTCCCCGCGAGGCGGGCGTCGTGGTCGACAAGAAGGAGGACAAGATGGGTCAGCGGGCGTCGAACACCGCGACCATCACGTTCAACGACTGCGAGGTCCCGGCGGACCATCTGCTCGGCGAGGAGAACAAGGGGTTCAAGCTGGCGATGATGACGCTGGACCGCACGCGCCCAGGCGTCGCCGCGATGGCCGTGGGCATCGCGCGCGCGGCGTTCGAGTTCGCGACGGAGTACTCCAAGGAGCGCGTCCAGTTCGGCGTGCCGATCGCCATGCACCAGGCGATCCAGTTCATGATCGCCGACATGGCGACGGAGATCGAGGCGGCGCGCCTGCTCGTGTGGCAGTCGGCGGTCATCCTCGACCAGGGCGGCCGCAACACGCTGGCCTCCTCGCACGCCAAGCGCTTCGCGGCGGACACGGCGATGAAGGTCACGACGGACGCCGTCCAGGTCTACGGTGGGTACGGATTCATCAAGGAGTACCCGGTCGAGAAGCTGATGCGCGACGCGAAGATCATGCAGCTCTACGAGGGCACCAGCCAGATCCAGCGCCTGGTGATCGCCCGCGAGACGCTGCTGCCCCGCCGCGCCGAGGCGCCCGAGCCCACCGCCGCTACCGCGTAGCGTCCCCGGCCTGATGGCGACCATTCGCGTCGGGCTCGATCTGGACGCTCCGCCGCCGGCCGCCGAGGCCCTGTGGTACGACATCCAGCGCTGGCCGTCCTTCGTCGACGGTTTCGGCAAGCTGGTCAAGGTGGAGGGCGAGTGGCCGGCCGTGGGTTCCCGCGTCGTGTGGGACTCCACGCCCAACGGGCGGGGCCGCGTGAGCGAGCGGGTGGTGGCGCACGAGCCCGGCGCCGGGTCCTCGACCGAGGTCGAGGACCCGCGCCTGCGGGGCACCCAGCGCGTGATGTTCGAGTCCCTCGAGTGGGGGATCGGCGTCGGGCTCGAGCTGGACTACGAGCTCAAGCAGCCGGGCCCGTTCCAGCGGCTGGCGGACCTGTTCTTCATCCGCCGCGCGCTGCGCGACTCGCTGCGGCGGACGCTCGTGCGCTTCCAGCGCGAGCTGGCCTCCGACCTCGAGCTGCTCCGGTAGGGTCGCGCGCATGTTCGCGTTCAAGGCCGCGGTCGTCGGAGCCGGGACGATGGGGGGCGAGATCGCTCAGGTGATCGCCAGCGCCGACATCCCCGTCTTGCTCAAGGACGTCGACCGCAAGTTCGTCGACCAGGGCCTCGAGAAGGCCCGGGAGGTCACGGAGGGCCAGCTCGGCCGCCTCGTCAAGAAGGAGAAGCTGACCGCGGAGGAGGCCGAAGCGCAGGGCAAGGCGATCGTCGGGCGCATCGACGGCACGACGGAGTACGACGGCTTCGGTGACGTGGACTTCGTGATCGAGGCCGTGCCGGAGAAGATGGAGATCAAGCAGAGCGTCTTCGCCGAGCTCGACGCCGTCACCCCGGGCCACGCGATCCTCGCCTCGAACACCTCGTCCCTGTCGATCTCCGAGATGGGCGACGCCACGTCGCGGCCCGAGAAGGTGGTCGGGTTCCACTTCTTCTACCCCGCCTCGATGATGCGGCTGATCGAGGTGATCGAGGGCGCCGACACGTCCCCGGAGACGCTCCAGCTCGCCGCCAACTTCGCCCAGGCGATCAGGAAGATGCCCATCCGCTGCGGCGAGGTGCCCGGGTTCGTGGGCAACCGGATCGCCAACTCCGCGATCTCGGAGATCTGGCGCGTGCAGGAGGAGGAGGGGATGTCCACGGAGGAGATCGACAAGATGGTCTCCGAGTCCAAGGCCATGCCGATGGGGCCGTTCTTCCTCACCGACATGCTCGGCCTGGACACCGTGCTCAAGGTCGCCCAGCACCTGCGCGACTCCTACGGCGAGCGCTTCTACGTCCACGGCGGCATGCAGGAGCTCGTGGACGCCGGGAACCTTGGCGCGAAGACCGGAAAGGGCTTCTATGAGCACGGTTGAGGACGTCGACACGGAGCGCCTGGTCGAGCGCTTCTCGCTGAAGGCCTTCGTCGAGTCCTGTCTCGTCCTGGAGGAGGGCGTCGCGACGATCCGCGACGTCGACCTGGCGATGATGACGGGCTTCGGGATCATCCCGCCGCCCTTCGCGCGCGCCGACGCCACGGGCCTCGACGAGGTCCTGAGCGCCCTCGCGCGTGCGCAGACGGAGTGGGGGGAGGCGTTCGCGCCGCCGCTGATCCTGCGGCGGCTGGTCGCGCAGGGCAGGCTGGGCCAGAAGGCCGGTCAGGGCTTCTTCCCCTACCCGCGGCCGGACGACGGCTTCGACCAGGGCGACGTCGTCAAACTCGAGACCCGCGACGGCCTCGCGATCGCGTGGCTCGACAACCCTCCCGCCAATTCGATCTCGCCCCAGGTGATCGAGGAGCTCGCGCGGGTGTGGGAGCACGTCGAGGGCGCCGGCGACGTGCATGCGCTGGTGATCGCCTCCGCCAACCCGATGCTCTACTGCGCCGGCGCCGACATCAAGGCGTTCACGAAGATGGACGAGGCCGGCGGGCGCGACCTGCTCGACCGGGGCCACGCGCTGCTGCGCGAATTCGGCCGCTCCAGCACCGTCACCGTCGCGGCGGTCAACGGCCTCGCCTTCGGCGGGGGGTGCGAGCTGGCGATGGCGTGCGACGTGCGCCTGGCCGCCAACTCCGCGACGTTCGGGCAGCCCGAGGTCAACCTCGGGATCATCCCGGGCTTCGGCGGCACCCAGCGCCTGCCACGGCTGGTCGGCCCGGCGAAGGCGCTGGAGATGAACCTCGTGGGCGAGGCGATCTCCGCGGACGACGCCTACGAGCACGGCCTGGTCAACCGGGTGGTCCCGGACCACGAGCTCTTCGACACGGCGCTGGCGTGGGCGCGCAAGCTGGCCGGGCAGGCGCCGCTCGCGGTTGAGCAGATCAAGCGGGTCTCGCACCAGGGCGACCTCGATGCGGGAATCGACGCGGAGAAGCAGGGGTTCGCCGCCGTCTTTGCGTCCGAGGACGCGCGCGAGGGCATCGGCGCCTTCATCCAGAAGCGCAAGCCGAATTGGCAGGGCCGCTAACCGGCACGCGGGGCACGGAGCGGCTGGCGGAGCTGGTGCGCTCCGCCGGCTCGGTCGTCGCGCTCACCGGCGCCGGGATCTCGGTGCCCTCGGGAATCCCGGACTTCCGCTCTCCGGGCACGGGCCTGTGGGAGAAGGTCGACCCGATGAAGGTCGCCCACATCGACGCCTTCCGGCGCGATCCCGAGCGCTTCTGGTCCTTCTACTCGCAGCGCTTCGCCACCCTGCGCGACAAGACGCCCAATGGCGCCCACGACGCGCTCGTGGAGCTCGAGCGCCGCGGCCGCCTCGACGCCGTGGTGACGCAGAACGTCGACATGCTCCACCGGCGCGCGGGGACCGCCGAGCTGATCGAGGTCCACGGGTCCATCGCCTCCTGCTCGTGCCTTGTGTGCGGGGAGCGCGTCGACCTCGACGACGCCCGCGCCCGCCTGGCCGCCGACCCCCAGGGCATCCCGCGGTGCCTCGCGGGAGATCCGCTCAAGCCCGATGTGGTGCTGTTCGGCGAGATGCTGCCCGTCGCGGCGCTGGAGCGCGCGTCGCACCTGGCCGCGCGGGCGGACCTCCTGCTGTGCGTGGGCTCGTCGCTGGAGGTCTACCCGGTCGCGCAGCTGCCGGCGATCACCCGGCAGGCCGGTGGGCGCGTCGCGATCGTCACCCACGGAGCGACTCCGTTCGACGCCGAGGCGGCGCTGAAGCTCGAGGGTGACGTCGTGACGGAGTTGCAGTCGCTCGTGGCCGCGCTCTGAACGCCGGAAAGCGGAGCCTCAGGCTCCGGTCGAGGCCCAGATCGGGCCTAGATCGATGCCGCGCGGGCGCGCAGCGCGGCCTCGAGGCGGCCCAGCGCGTGCTCCACCGCGCCGAGCGTGTCCTGGGCCAGCTCGCCCGCGAGCGCCTCGTTGGCGGCGGCGCCGACGTCCGCGCGCTGGTCGCGCAACTCGCCGATCCGCTCGCTCAGGTCCGCCGAGCCAGCGCCTGCGCCGCCCAGCTCGGCGATCCCCGCCTCGAGCGCGACGCGCACCTGAAGCGCGGCCTCGCGGCCGCGGCCCGCGTCGAGGTCCGCGCGCGCGCGCAGCGTCAGCTCCTCACAGGCCAGCCGCCGCTCGCGGCCCCCGAGCAGCGCCGCGAGGCGCTCCTGCGGGCGCAGGGCTGTGTTGCGGCGGCGGCGCCGGCGCTGGAGCGGGATCTCACGAGCGGCGGTCCAGCGTCCGTCCGCGACCTGCTCGCCGGCGCCGTGGCCGAGGCGCGCGATCAGCGCCTGGGGGAGGGACACCTCACGCACGGTGGGGTCGGCCGCCGCCAGGCGGTGGGCGTCGATCGCGCGGTTGAGCACGATCAGCGCGTCCTGCAGCGCATCCTCGGCTTCCTCGCCGGAGAGGCCTTCGAGCCAGCCCGCCGCGTCCGCTGCGTCGACCGGCGTGGTGTCGACGATTGTCGCGCGGCCGGTGGGCACCGCCGCGGGCTCGGGCTCGGGCTCGGCCGGGCGCGGCCTCCGACCGCCCAGGCGCCGGCGCTCCGGCGCTCCCAGCGTCGCGAGCACCAGCACGTGGCTGGGAGCGTTGGCGCCGGGCGCGCGGATCAGGTAGCGGCCGTCCTCGGGCCCCAGCGTCCAGGGGAATTCGAACTGGGCGAAGCGGAACGGACGGTCGTCGGACGCCAGCGCTACTCGCCGGGGTGTGCCCGGCTCGACCGCTTCCCGACCGGGATCGCCGCCTTGGAGGGCTTGGTCGGCACGACCGGGTTGTCGATCTCGTTGAGGCGGCTGATCAGCTTCGCCCACTGGTCGGGCTTGAGCACCGCGTTGAACTGCCGCGCGAGCTTGGGATTGCTGCCGTAGAGCGGCTGGAACCCGATGTGGATGTGGTCGTGGTGGTCGGACAGCGACAGCGTGTTGTCGGTGCCCGGGAACTTCATCAGGGAGATGATCTGGTTGGGCTTCATCGTGCCCTGGAGGTTGAGCAGGCGGCGGATCGTGATCTCGGTGATCGAGCCGGGACCCTGGTTCCCGATGATCGGGATGCCGTTGACGGCCGCGACGTCCACCGCGTTGCCGGAGGAGTGGGCGGACACCCCGCCCGCGCTCGTCAGGTAGGAGTGACCGCACTTGAGGCTGGTCACGGTGGGCTTGAGGCCCGAAGCGGTGAGGTAGGCGATCGTGGCCAGCACGCGGCGATCGATCTGGCCCGACTGCACGTCGCGCCGGCCGCAGTCGTAGATCTCGATCCGCGGGTCGGCGATCACCCGGCGCTCGAGCGCCTCCTTGCTCATCAGCAGGAGCTGGCCGATGCTCGGATACTTCGCGTCGGGGCCGAAGAACGGGTTCTTGCCGGCGGCGCGGTAGATCGCCGTCGACTCGAGCAGCTTCCAGCCGTCGAGGATCGGCTTGGGATCGATCTGCGGGGCGCCCTTCCCGGCCGGGCGGATCTCGAACTGGACGTGTGGGGCGCGCGTCTCCTGGACCTTGTCGATGCGCCCGAGGATGGTGCCGGCGATCACCTGCGCGCCCGGCTTGAGCTTGCGCAGGACCACGTCCTCGCCCTTGAGCCCGAGCACCTGCTTGAAGTAGGCCTCGAAGGTGGTGTAGCCGGCGACCGGCTTGCCGGACTCGAGCAGCTGCTCGGCGCCGCCCTCGCGGTAGGAGGCCGGCCGCGCGGGATGGGCGAACAGCCGCTCCTTGGCGACCTCCGCGGAAGCGGAGCGCTGCGGGGCCGGGCCGGCCGGGGAGGGCGCGGGAGCCTGGCTACCGGCGCTGGCCGGACGCTTGGGCCGCGGGTCGGGCCGCGGGAGGTCGAGCTCAGCGCGGATCTGCTCCTTGGATACGGGCCGCGGCTTGGGCGCGGGGTAGGAGGGGGCGACCTTGCCGAGCCGACTGTAGGTGTAGTTGTTTCCGTAGACGTCCTGGAGGACGACGAACTTCCCGAGGCGCTTGTTCTCGCCGACCTGCTTGATGATCCCGTCGTTGACGGCGATCACGGGCGCGCCCTTCTTCGAGTAGATGTTGATGCTGCGGCGGGTGGAGGAGCCCTCGATCGGGTTGGCGATATTGCCCTTGGCACGCTTGAGCGCCTCGCGCTCGGACAGGTCGTCCGCGTAGGTCGCGCGCGCGGCGACGGGGAAGTGGGCCTGCGTGAGGCCGGTCAGCGAGCCGACCAGGTCGGCCGGCAGGCCGCCGATCAGCTTGGCGCGCAGCATCACCGAGTCGACGTACCAGTTGGCGTGGTTGTAGGCGAAGATCGCGCGACGGATGTCCTTGTCGGACCCAGCCGCCTTCAGGTAGCGCGCAGCGGCGAAGATTGCGTCGACCGGGTTGTAGGGATCCTTGCGCCCATCGCCGTTGGCGTCGACGCCGTAGGCCTTCCACGAGGAGGGGATGAACTGCATCCACCCCATCGCGCCGGCGGAGGAGACGTTGAGGTTGCGCCCGTAGTCCGTCTCGATCTCGTTGATCGCTGCCAGCACCTGCCACGGCACTCCGTACTCGATGCCCGCGGCCTGGTAGATCGAGAGCAGGAACGGCGGGATGCGGAACTTCTCGATGAAGAAGTTGGGAACCCCGAGCGGCGCCGGACCGGGGGTCGACAGCGCGTAGGAGGGGTTGTCGAGCGTGGGCGTGCCGTCCTTGCCGCGCGCCTTGGCCTGGCGCTCCGCGCGCTCGGCCGCGAGGTCCTCGGCGTTCGGGACGCGGTGGGCGCCGAGGCGCGTCTTGGAGCGGTTGGCGCGGGAGTTGGAGGGACGCGGCCCGGGGGTGGGGCGGCTCGTCTGCGAATCCGGGCTCGTTGTGGTGGTGGTGCTGCTCGACGGCGGCGACGACGTCGGGGTGGAGGAAGAGGGGCTGGTCTGCGCCGGCGGCTCGGACGTGGTGGCGGGCGGGGAGGTGGGCTCCGGTACCACCTGGATCGCCCCTCCAAGGAGCCTGCACGCCTCCACCGTGAGGGCTCCCTTGGATACCCCGTTGACGAAGCACTTTGTCGACTGCGCGGGCGCTGCTGTGAGGGACGAGCCGAGGCCGACGGAGAGCGCCCCCGCCGTGACCAAGCTGACGATCAACTTACGACTGTTCATCCGTGCCGCCTGTCTCCTCCCAGCATCACGCGTCACGGACGGCTCCGTGACTCGCTGTGAACCTAGCATCAACTCGACGCGCGAGTGCCAGCACGCTACTTGGTGCCTCTGACGTTTGCAACGCTGAACCGTTCGTGGCAGATGGAGGGCTTTTTCGGGCCTGCGCCGGCGGATCCTGGGGGGCCGGTGGACGGCACCCTTTCACGCGTCGGGCCTGTTGGTCCATCGGCCTCTGGGCCGCGCACCTTGAGGAGGAAACAGCAAGTCCACCGCCAGGTTGCGGCGAAGCGCGCGAAAACACGCGCTTCTCACCCTCGACTCGAGGGTGAGATCCGTTGCCAGAGCGGGTCGCCCGAAACGCATCCGGGGCGATCGCCGCCAGACCCCGGCGGAGACCCCGCGAAGGTGCGGTAAGGTGGCGCCGCCAGCCAGCCACCGAAGGGAAGCCGGCCAATGACCGACGAGACCTCAGCCGAGGGCCTGCGCGACCGCTTCGCCCGGCAGGGCGAGGACGCGCTCGGAAAGCTCGCCCAGGACCTGCTCGAGAATCCGCTCGTCAATGGCGCGATCACCCGCGCCTTCGACGCGCGCGAGAAGGCAGCCGCGGCCCAGGAGGTCGCGATGGGCGCCCTCAACATCCCGTCGGCGGCGGACATCGAGCGCCTCACGCGCCGGGTGCGCTCCGTCTCCCAGCGGCTCGAGGGCATCGAGGACGGCGTGGACCGCGTCGACGAGCACCTGCAGGACCTCCGCCGCAGCACGACGCTGGGCGATCGGCTCGACCGAATCGAGGCCCAGCTCGAGGCGCTGGTTCGCGACGTCGCGGGCGTCGCCGAGGCGATGCCGCCGGCGGCCGACCCGCTGCCGCGCGAGCAGGAGCGCCTGTCCGTCGGCGAGCCGCACCGCTAAGCGGTCACGGCGGCGAGGACGGCAAGGCGCTCGATGGCCTCCCCCTTTGAGTCCTCGCGTGAGTTCCGCGACGTGATGGACCGCACGTTCACGCTGATGAGCGAGGACCCCGAGATGGGCCCGAAGCTTCGCGATGCCGACGTTCCACAGCGGTTCGAGTTCGAAGACCTCGACCTCGTGGTGAACATCCGCGCGGGGGCCGGAGGCGGCGAGGACAACCTCCACTGGGAATGGACGGACGACATCGACTGGGAGCCCCGCGTCCAGATGACGATGTCCTCCGAGACCGCCAACAAGTACTTCCAGGGCAAGGAGAACGTGGCCCTCGCGATCGCGCGGCGCCGCATCAAGACGGGGGGCGACGTGAAGGCCGCCCTCTCGCTGATCCCGATCACCAAGCCCGTGTACGCGCGCTACCGCGAGATGGTGGAGGCCGAGTTCCCCCACCTCGTCGTGTGAACGGCGGGATCGCCCGGCCGATTAGCATCCGGCGCTCCAGACGACGATGGAGACGCTGACACTCCGCGAAGCCGCCGAGCGGGCGGGGGTCACCCCGGCGACGCTGCGCCGGTGGGCGGACGAGGGCGTCATCCCCCAGTACGACGGTGCATGGACCGCCGCGGCGGCCGCCCATGCGCGAATCGTCGCGCGGCTGCGGGCGCGCGGGCACAGCCTCGGCGAGATCAAGCGGGCGGGCCAGACGGGACAGCTTGCCTTCGGCTACATCGAGGACCTCTTCCCGGTCGCGGGCGGCGACTACTCGCTCGAGGCGGCCGCGGAGGAGACCGGTCTCGAGCCGGCGCTGATCGAGCGGATCTACGCGGCCGTCGGCTTCAACCTGCACTCCCTCGATCACGTCTCCGAGGACGACCTCCAGTTCCTGCGCTACATCGCCGCGGTGCTCGCCGCGGGCTTCCCGCTGGTCGCCTTCCTTCAGCTCGTCCGCGTCTACGGCCACGCCGCGGCCCAGGTCGCCGACGCCGAGGTGCGGCTGTTTCACCTCTACGTCCACGAGCCGCTGATGCGCGACGGGATCCCGGGGATGGAGATGGCGGAGGAGATGGAGGGGCTCGCGCGCGAGCTGCTCCCGCTCTCGTCGCCGATCATGGACCATGTCCACCAGCGCTTCCTCCAGCACTTCGTCGAGCAGGACGTGATCGGCCACATGGAGGCCGACCTCGAGGGTGAGGCGATGGACCTCGGGCGGCTGCGGGTGGCGATCGCCTTCGCGGACCTGGCGGGCTACACCCGCCTGACCGAGGAGCAGGGGGAGGAGGAGGCGGTGGACGCCGTCGAGCGTTTCGTCGACGCGGTGCAGCAGACGCTGCCCGACGAGGCACGCGTGATCAAGACGATCGGCGACGAGGTGATGATCGTGGGGTCCGATCCGGCCGCGCTGACCGACTGGGCTGTCGGCTTCCAGACGCTGATCGTCGAGCGCCCCCTGCCGCGCATCGGGATCCACTACGGCGAGACGCTCTACCGCGACGGCGACTACTACGGGCGTGAGGTCAACCAGGCCGCGCGGGTCGCCGCGCGGGCGGCCGGGAGCGAGGTCCTCGTCACCCGGCCGGTGGTGGAGGCCGCGGGCTCGCACCTCGAGTTCGAGCCGATCGGCGAGGTGCGCCTGAAGGGGTTCGCCCAGCCGACCGAGCTGTTCCTCGCGCGCCAGGCCGAGGACTAGCCGGAGCGCCGGCGGGGTCGGCGAAGGCGGCCGCCGCGGCGCTTGCTCCACTAGCCTTCTCCCATGGCCACCGTCGTGCAGCGCGTACGCGAAGCGGCGCGCGAGAGCGGCTTGCTCGAGGCCGGCGATCCCGTCGTGGTGATGCTCTCCGGCGGGCGCGATTCGGTCTGCCTGCTCGACGTCGCGGTCGCGCTCGCGGGTCGCGGCGCGGTCTCGGCGCTGCACGTCAACTACGGGCTGCGCGAGGACGCCGACCGCGACGAGCGCCACTGCGCCGATGTGTGCGCGCGGCTCGGGGTAGCGCTCGAGGTGCGGCGGGCCGGCGCCCCTGCGGCGGGCAATCGCCAGGCCTGGGCGCGCGCCGTCCGCTACGCGGCCGGCGCCGAGGCGGCGGGCCCGCGGGGAGCGAGGCTGGCGGCCGGGCATACGGCGAGCGACCAGGTGGAGACGATCCTGTATCGCCTCGCGGCGTCGCCCGGGCGCCGCGCCCTGCTCGGGATGAGCGCCAGGGACGGGGTCCTGGTGAGGCCGCTGCTGTCGGTCACGCGCGAGGACACCGGCGCCTACTGCCGCGCGCGCGAGCTCACGTGGTGCGACGACGAGACCAACGACGGCCCGTCCGCCGACGGCTCTCTTTACGCGCGCGCGCGCGTACGCGGGCAGGTCGTGCCGGCGCTGCGCGACCTCCATCCGGCCGCCGAGGCCAACATCGCGCGGACCGCGGCCCTGCTGCGCGACGAGGCCGAGGTGCTCGACGCCGCCGTCGCGGGCGTGCTGGCCGGGCGCAATCGCGTCCCCGTCGACGAGCTGGAGCGCCTGCCCAGCGCCCTCGGCCGCCTCGTCGCGCGCCACCTGGCCGAGGGCGAGGCGGGGAGGCTTGCCCCCGAAGCCGCCGGCCGGCTCGACGAGATCCTGATGCTCGATCGCTCCCGCCCGCGCACGTCGATCGACCTCGGGCAGGGCCTGCAGGCCGTCGTCGAGCGCGGCGAGCTGAGCTTCGCCGTCGCCGGAGGCGACTTGGCGCGCGGAGCCGAGGGCGCTACGGTCCCCAGGTCATGACGCACGTGCCCCTGTGGCTTCGCTGCGTGTTCGTCGCGCTGCTCGTGGCGACGATGGCCCTGGCCTTCTGGGGGCGTCCGCCCCGGCGCCGGCCGCGGCCGGTCACGTGGCGCCGGCTGGCGGGAGTCGGAGCCTGCTTCTACTGCGCCGGATGCGCCGCCCTGCTGCTCGACGAGGCAGCGATCAGCGCCGCCCTCGTCGGCGCCGGCGTCGAGACGCTCTCGGTCGTCGCATGGCTTGGCCGCGGGCTCGGGGGCGAGGAGGACGAGGGCGGCGGCGACGGCGACGACGATCCCGGGTCCGACGGACGCGACGGCGACGGCGGCCCCGGCGGACCCGACCAGTGGCATCCCTCCGACGAGCGCGCCTTCTGGGACTACGTGGCGCGCCGCGGGGGCTCGCGCCAGCCGGTCGCGCACTAGCCGTTGCAAGCGATCCCCGTCCGCGCGCGTCGCCGGGGCGGGGAGCCCTAGACTGCCGCGCGATGCGCGACCCCGCGATCGGCGAGATCCTCGTTCAGGCGGACGAGCTCGAGCACCGGGTCCGGGAGCTCGGCGCCCGGATCAGCGAGGACTACGCCGGGCGCAACCCGATCCTGGTCGGCGTGCTCAAGGGCGCGGTGTTCTTCCTCTCCGACCTGATGCGCCAGATCGACATCCCGTGCGAGGTCGACTTCATGGCGGTGGCCTCCTACGGGTCCGCGACGGACTCCTCGGGCGTCGTCAGGATCCTCAAGGACCTCGACGCGGCGATCGAGGACCGCGACGTGCTGATCGTCGAGGACATCGTCGACTCCGGCCTGACGCTCCAGTACCTCCTGCGCAGCCTTGGCGCCCGCAACCCGAGCTCGCTCGAGGTGTGTGCCCTCCTGACCAAGCCCGAGCGCCGCAAGGTCGAGCTGCCGACCCGCTACGTCGGGTTCGAGATACCCAACCAGTTCGCGATCGGGTACGGGCTCGACCACGAGGAGCGCTTTCGCAACCTTCCGTTCGTCGCGGCCCTGGCCGGGCGCTGAAAAGGCGGCTCGAACCTTCGGCCAGGCCGCATCCGAACGCCGTTCTCGTCCGTTAACAGGACATGGGGACGCTCTCCTTTGACGGCGCCGGACGGCTTCATCCCTGCAGGGAGGCCAAAATGCCCGTGCTAGGCTTGATCGCCCGGGTCGCCGCTGCCTTGCCTGGCGCCGGACGCGACGGGGGCTACCCATGAGCCGGTTCTTCAAGAGCGCAGCCTTCCCGATCCTGATCGTGGTCGTGCTGGCCTTCTTCGCCCAGAAGCTGATCAGCCCGGGCGAGGACAAGCCGAAGACGGACTTCTCGCAGTTCCTGACCCAGATCGACGACGGCCAGGTCAAGAGCGCGACGCTCAAGACCAAGGACAACACCGTCGCCGTGACGAAGGTGGACAGCCAGAAGTACGAGGTCGGATACGACCCCGACTACGGCAACGAGCTGATCAACCGCCTGCAGGCCAAGAACGTCAAGTTCGACGTGGAGGGGCGCAAGTCCAGCGGGTTGCTGTCGCTGCTCACCTACGTGCTGCCGTTCCTGATCTTCATCGGGTTCTGGATCTTCCTCATGAACCAGGTCCAGGGCGGCGGATCCAAGGTGATGTCCTTCGGCAAGTCGCGCGCCAAGCGGCTCTCCGTCGACTCGCCCAAGATCACCTTCCGCGACGTCGCGGGCGTCGACGAGGCGGTCGAGGAGCTGCACGAGATCAAGGATTTCCTCGAGAACCCGAAGAAGTTCCAGGCGCTCGGCGCGCGCATCCCCAAGGGGGTTCTGCTCTACGGACCGCCTGGCACCGGCAAGACGCTCCTGGCGCGTGCCGTCGCCGGCGAGGCGGGAGTGCCGTTCTTCTCGATCTCGGGCTCGGACTTCGTCGAGATGTTCGTCGGCGTCGGCGCCTCGCGCGTGCGCGATCTCTTCGAGCAGGCCAAGCAGAACTCGCCGTGCATCATCTTCATGGACGAGATCGACGCCGTCGGTCGCCACCGCGGCGCCGGGATGGGCGGCGGGCACGACGAGCGCGAGCAGACCCTCAACCAGCTGCTGGTCGAGATGGACGGCTTCGAGATGAAGGACAACATCATCCTGATCGCCGCCACCAACCGCCCGGACATCCTCGACCCGGCGCTCCTGCGGCCCGGGCGATTCGACCGCCAGATCGTGGTCGACCGGCCCGACCGCAAGGGCCGGGTGAAGATCCTCGAGGTCCACACGCGCGGCAAGCCGCTGGCGCGCGAGATCGACATCGATGCGCTGGCCGGCCAGACCCCCGGCTTCACCGGCGCCGACCTCTCCAACCTCGTCAACGAGGCCGCTTTGCTGTCGGCCCGCCACGGCAAGCGCGAGATCACCCAGGTGGAGCTGGAGGAGGGGATCATGCGGGTGATCGCCGGCCCGGAGAAGAAGACCCGGGTGATGTCAGAGAAGGAGCGCCTGATCACCGCCTACCACGAGATGGGCCACGCGATGGTCGGCCACTACCTCGAGCACGCGGACCCCGTGCACAAGATCTCCGTGGTCTCACGCGGGCAGGCGCTGGGCTACACGATCTCGCTGCCGACCGAGGACAAGTTCCTCACCACGCGCGCGGAGCTGACCGACTCGTTGGCGATGACCCTGGGCGGCCGCGCCGCCGAGGAGATCGTCTTCGGCGAGATCACCACGGGTGCGTCCAACGACATCGAGAAGGTCACGGCGACGGCCAAGCAGATGGTGATGCGCTTCGGCATGTCGGAGAAGCTCGGGCCGCGCGTCTTCGGCCACGACCACGGACAGCCCTTCCTGGGGCGCGAGTTCTCCTCCGAGCCCGACTACTCCGACGAGATCGCGCGCGAGATCGACGACGAGATCCGCCGCGTGATCGAGTCCGCTCACCAGGAGGCCAAGGACATCCTCACGCAGCACCGCAGCTCGCTGTCGCGGATCTCCGAGGTCCTGGTCAAGCGCGAGACGATCGAGAAGGAGGAGTTCGAGGCCCTGCTCGCCGGCAAGTCCGAGGAGGAGGTCTTCGGGCCCGACGAGCCCGCCGGCCCCGAGCTTCCCGTCCCGCCCTCGCCGGTGGACCGCCCCGAGCGCGACACGCCCCGCCCGCTGCCCCGCCCGGGGCTGGCCGGCGGCGCCGCCGAGCTGCGGGGGCTCGACCACCCCGAGAAGCCCGAACTGGCCTGACGGCCTCAGGTTGCGCCTGCCGGCGTCCTCGGGTGAGGCCCGTGCGGAGCACTGTGCCTCTCCCTGCGTCCTGGGCAGTCGCCCCCTGAATCTCGTCAGCCCCGATTCCGGACATTCCGGAGGAGTCACTCAGCTCTGCTTGAGCCCTGCCAGGTAGCGCTCGAGCGTCTCCCCGACCTCCTTGCGGGTGGCGGCGACGTCGTCGGCGCGGGCGACGAGCATCGCCGCCTCGTCGAGCGCGCCCATCAGCAGGTGGGCGAGCGGCCTGACCGGCTGGGGCGCGAGCTGTCCGCCGTCCATCGCCGCCTGGAGCGAGGCCTGCACGAGCCCGAGGCCGTAGCGCTGGCCGATCTCGCGCCATTGCTCCCAGCCCAGGACGGAGGGAGCGTCGAGCAGCGTGATCTGCTGCACGGCCGGATCCAGGCACGCGTCGAGGAACGCCTGGGCCCCCGCGCGCATCGCCTCCCAGGGGTCCGCTGTGGTCATCGCTTGCGTGGCGATCTGCTCCGTCAGCTCGGCCTCGACCTGCTCGAAGACGGCGCGGAAGAGGTCCTCCTTGCCGCGGAAGTGGTGGTACAGCGCCCCCCGCGTGACGCGTGCCCGCTGCACGATCTCCTCGGTCGACACCGCCTTGAATCCGCGTTGCGCGAACAGGCTCCGGGCCGCCTCGATCAGCGCGGCTCGCGTGGCCTCGGACTGCTCGGCCTTCCGGCTCTTGACATTCATACTGCGGGTATGTTAGATACGTACTGTCTGTATGGCAAACGGCCCAACGCGGACCGGCCGGCGACGTCGATTCTCCTCTCCCCCGAGGACGTCCGCCGTCGGCAGCGTGCGCGATCGGGACGCGCCCGACCCTGAACCGACTGCGAAAGCGAGGACCCGATGACCACGTTTGACGAGGCGCCCCTCCGCGAGGTGCGCCTTCCTCAGGGCACCGTCCGCTACCGCGAGCTGGGGACCGGCGAGCCGATCGTCTTCGTCCACGGCTTCCTCGTCAACGGCGAGCTGTGGCGCAAGGTGGCCGCGCCGCTTTCCGCCGACTTCCGCTGCATCGTCCCCGACTGGCCGATGGGCGCGCACACGCGCGCGATGGACCGCGACGCCGATCTCTCCCTGCCCGGCCTCGCTCGGATCGTGGCGGACCTCCTGGAGGCGCTGGAGCTCGAGAACGTCACGCTCGTCGGCAACGACAGCGGCGGAGCGGTGTGCCAGATCGTCGTCACCCGCCACCCGGAGCGCATCGGACGGCTCGTGCTGACTCCGTGCGACGCCTACGAGAACTGCCCGCCCGGCATGTTCAAGGCGCTCAAGCCCGCGGCCCGGGTTCCCGGCCTGCTGACCTCGTTGCTGCAGCCCCTGCGAATTGCTGCAGTGCGGCGCACGCCGCTGGCCTTTGGCCTGCTGACCAAGCGACCGGTTCCCCACTCGGTACTGGAGAGCTGGTCTCGGCCGGTCCTGAGCGACCGTGCGGTACGGCGCGACGCCTTCAAGATGGTCAGGGGCCTCGATTCCAAGCACACGCTCGACGCAGCGGAGCGCTTCGCCCGCTTCGAGCGCCCGGTGCTCCTGGCCTGGGCGACCGAGGACAAGCTGTTCCCCATGGAGCACGCCGAGCGGATGGCCGTGCAGTTCCCGCAGGGGCGCGTGGAGCGCATCGAAGACGCGCGCACGTTCGTCTCCGAGGACCAGCCGGAGCGCCTTGCGCAGGCGATCGCCGCGTTCGCGCGCGAGCCTGCCGCCGCCGTCATGGCTTGAGCGGGGCGGCCGGTTGGCCGCGTGTCAAGATGCCCCCGTGGCCGGCGGCTTCACCGTTATGGGCGTCGTCAACGTCACGCCGGACTCGTTCTCGGACGGCGGACGGTTCCTCGATGCCGACGCGGCGGTGGAGCACGCCCGCGGGCTGGCCGCCGAGGGAGCGTCGATCCTCGACTTCGGCGGCGAGTCGACGCGGCCCGGGGCCGAGCCGGTGGACGCCGCTGAGGAGCGTCGGCGCGTCGTGCCCGTCATCGAGCGCGTGGCGGCGGCCGCTCCGAGGGTGCTGCTCTCCGTCGACACGTCTAAGGTCGTCGTCGCCCGCGCGGCGCTGGATGCCGGCGCGCGCTACGTCAACGACGTCACCGCGTTCCGCGCGGAGCCCGACCTGGCGGCGCTCGTCGCCGAGCGCGGGACGGCGTGCTGCCTGATGCACATGCTCGGCGCGCCGCGCACGATGCAGGACGATCCACGCTACGACGACGTCGTCTCGGAGGTGAAGGCCTTCCTCGAGGCGCGCCTGGCCTTCGCCGTCGAGGAGGGAGTCCCTGAGGAGCGCGTGATGCTCGATCCGGGGATCGGGTTCGGCAAGACCGTCGAGCACAACCTCGAGCTCCTGCGCCGTCTGGGGGAGATCGCCGCGATCGGCCGGCCGGTCGTGGTGGGGACCTCGCGCAAGTCGTTCCTCGGCCGGCTCACCGGGCGCGACGTCGGCGATCGGGTCCCCGGCACGATCGCCACGAGCCTCGTCGCCTACCTCAACGGCGCGTCGGTCCTGCGCGTCCACGACGTGGCCGCGGTCCTGGATGCGCTCACGGTGACGGCTGCTACGGTCAGCCCGGGATGGACACGCACGACCGCGACGCCGGCGACGAGCTAGGGGACGACGGCTTCAACGACGAGGGCGAGGGCGCCGAGACCTTCGTCACGATCGAGATCTCGGGCCTCTCGCTCTACACGAACCACGGCATCAGCGACGAGGAGCAGCGCATCGGCCAGCGCCTCGTCTTCGACCTGCGCCTCGACGCGGGGGAGTGCGACGCGACGCTCACGGACCGCATCGAGGACACGGTTGACTACGCCGAGGTCTGCCAGGCCGTCGCGCTGGTCGCCCAGCAGCGGTCCTACCGGACGCTCGAGCGCCTCTCTGCGGCGGTGGCCGACCGGCTGCTCGACCGCTTCGCGCTGGAGAGCGTCTGGGTGAAGGCGACCAAGCCCGAGCCGCCGATCCCGCTGCCCGTGGAGGACGTCTCGGTTGAGCTCTTCCGCGAGCCCGGTTGACGCGGCAGGGAGCTCCTTGACAGGTAAGTAAGCAGTCACTAACTTACCGCAGGATGAGTCCCTCCGCGCGCGCCCGCACCCGCATGCCCGCCCCGCAGCGCCGCGAGGAGATCCTCGAGGCCGCGCTGACGGAGTTCGCCGCCGGCGGCTACCACGGGACCTCGACCGACGCGATCGCCCGCCGCGCCGGCATCTCCCAGCCGTACCTGTTCAGGTTGTTCGCGACGAAGAAGGAGCTCTTCGTGGCCGGCATCGAGCGCTGCTTCGCCCGCACCGCCGAGACGTTCCGGATCGCGGCGGAGCGAGCCGCGCACGAGGGCGCCGCGCCGCTCGAGCTGATGGGCCGCGCCTACATCGAGCTGCTCGCCGACCGGCGTCTCCTGCACGCGCAGATGCAGGCCTACGCCGCGTGCTCGGACCCGGAGATCCGCGCCGTGGTGCGCCGCTGCTACGGCGAGCTCTACCGCGCGGTGGAGCGCCTGTCGGGCGCCGCGGCCGTCGAGGTCCGCGCCTTCGTGGCCCAGGGGATGCTGCTCAACGTCGCCGCCTCCCTGGAGCTCCCCGAGGTGGCCGCCGACGAGCCGTGGGTGCGGCGTGTGCTCAGCGGCGAGGCCGGATGAGCTCGCCCAGCCGCGGCCGCATCGGGAGCGTTCACCACCGACCGCGCGGGAGGTCCCGCCATGTTCACAGCCCTAGCTGACCTCGCCCAGCGCCGCCCGCGGCGCATCGCGGTCATCGCCGCCGCCTTCTTCGTCCTCGCGGGAGCGCTTGGCGGCTCGGTCGCCGAGCGCCTCGATCCCTACGGGGCCGACGACCCGGCGACCGAGAGCGTCCAGGCGCGCGAGCGCCTGGAGCGCGCGGGCGGCCTGCAGCCAGACCCGGGCGTGATCGCGCTCGTCGACGCCGGCGGGCCCGTCCGCTCGGCCGCGGCGCGGCGTCGGGTAGGGGACGTGGCCGCCGAGCTTCGCCGCGACCCGGCCGTCGCTCGCGTGGTCACCTTCTACGACAGCCGCGATCCGGCGATGGTCTCGCGCGACGGCCGATCGACGTACGTGGTGGCGAACTTTCGCCCGCTGTCGGACAAGCAGATCGAGCAGGCCGCCGAGCGCCTCGAGGAGCATCTGGCCGGCCGGCGCGGGGTGACGCTGGGCGGGAGCGGCATCGCCTTCGTGCAGGTCAACGAGACCGTCGCCTCCGACCTCGCGCGCGCCGAGCTGCTCGCCTTCCCGATCCTGTTCGTCCTCTCGCTGCTCTTCTTCCGCAGCCTTGTCGCGGCGCTGCTGCCCCTGATGGTGGGCGCCCTGGCGATCGTCTCGACCTTCCTCGCGCTGCGTGCCGCCAGCGAGCTGGGCTCGATCTCGGTCTTCGCGCTCAACCTGACGACCGGCCTGGGCCTGGGGCTGGCGATCGACTACAGCCTGTTCATCGTGTCGCGCTACCGGGAGGAGATCGCCCGCAGCGGACCCGGGACGCAGGCCATGCGCCGCACCCTGGCGACGGCCGGGCGCACGGTCCTGTTCTCCTCGCTCACCGTCGCGGCGGCGCTCGCCTCGCTGCTGGTGTTCCCGCAGCGCTTCCTCTACTCCATGGGGCTGGGCGGCATGATCGTCGCGCTGATCGCCGCCGCCGTCGCGCTGGTGGTCCTGCCGGCGGTGCTCTCGCTGCTGGGGCACCGCGTCAACGCGCTTTCGCCGGCCTGGCTCCAGCGTGCTGCCGAGCGCGACTCCCAGCCCGCGTCCTCGGGCAGCTGGTATCGGCTCTCACGCTTCGTGATGCGCCGGCCCGGGCGCACCGCGGTCGCCAGCGCGGCCCTGCTGATCGCGCTGGGACTGCCCTTCCTGGGCATCAAGTTCACCTCGACCGACGCGTCGGTCCTCCCGGCGGACACCAGCGGGCGCCAGGTCCACGAGGCGCTCAACCGCGACTTCCCGCCCGGTCGCTCCGCGCCGATCCATGTCGCCGTCGACAACGCCGGGAGGACGCCGGTGGCGGCGCGCGCGGCGAACGTGCGGCTGGCGCAGGAGCTGCGCGCGCTGCCCGGCGCGCGCGCCGTGACCCCCCCGCAGCCGCTGGGCAGGGACACGGCGCTGATCGACGTCATCTCATCCGGCGGGCCCTTCGGCGACGCCAGCCAGGAGCTCGTCCGCCGCATCCGCGCGCTGCCGGACACCGCCCGGGCGGCGGTTGCGGGCCCGACCGCGGAGTTCGTCGACACGAAGTCGAGCCTCGCGTCGCACCTGCCCCTGGCCGGCGCGATCATCGCAGTGACCACGATCCTCGTGCTGTTCCTGATGACCGGCTCGGTGGTCCTGCCGATCAAGGCGCTGGTGATGAACGTGCTCACCCTCAGCGCCGCCTTCGGCCTGCTGGTGTTGATCTTCCAGGACGGCCGGCTGGAGGGGCTGCTCGGATTCACCAGCGACGGCGGCATCGAGGCGACGATGCCCGTACTGCTCTTCGCTGTCGCCTTCGGCCTCTCGACCGACTACGGGGTCTTCCTGCTCTCGCGCATCAAGGAGGCGCGCGACAACGGGGCGCCCGACTCGGAGGCCGTGGCGATCGGCCTCGAGCGCACGGGGCGCATCGTCACCGCGGCCGCGCTCCTGTTCTGCGTCGCGATTGGCGCCTTCGCGACCTCCCAGATCATCTTCATCAAGGAGAACGGGGTGGGCACCGCGCTGGCCGTGCTGATCGACGCGACGATCGTCCGCGCCCTCCTGGTGCCGGCGTTGATGGAGCTCCTGGGGCGGCGCAACTGGTGGGCGCCGCGGCCGCTGCGCGCGCTGCACGCGCGCTTCGGCCTCCAGGAGGAGTCCCCCGCGCGGGTCCTCCAGGAGGAGTCCCCGCGCGGCGCCGGCGCCTAGGCACATGCCCGCGCGCATGGGGTATCTCGGGCTCGGCTCCAACACCGGCGATCGCCGGCGTCAGCTCCAGGGCGCCGTCGACGCGCTTGCCGCGCAGCACGTTCGCGTGCTGGCCTCCTCCTCGGTCTACGAGACCGAGCCCGTCGGCGAGGTCCTCGACCAGCCCGACTTCCTCAACGCCTGCCTGAAGGTGGAGACCGAGCTGAGCCCCGAGGACCTACTCGCTGCGACCCAGGTCGTGGAGCGCGCGCTCGGCCGCACTCCCGGCGGGCCCCGCCACGGCCCGCGCCCGATCGACGTCGACCTGCTGCTGCTCGACGAGGTCGCTCACGAGTCCGCGCAGCTGCGGCTGCCCCACCCGGAGCTCACAGCGCGCCGCTTCGTCCTGGTTGCGCTGGTCGAGCTCGACCCGGACCTCGTCACCCCCGGCGGGGTCCGCCTCGCGGACGCGCTGAGCACGCTGGGCGCCGGCCAGGCCGTGCGGCTCGCCGGCCCTCCGCTCGCCCTGCGGGACTGAAGTCAGGCGGCAGCCGCGACGGGCAGCCAGGCCCGCGGCAGCGCACCGGCCGGCAGCGAGCCCGCAAGGCTCGGGAAGACCCGCAGGGCGAGCTTGCCCGCGGGCCTGGAGTCGATCATGGGGCGGAGGTCCTCGAGGGTCATCAGCAGGCGCAGGGTGCTGGCGATCTGCAGGTCGGCCGCGTTGAGCTCCTCGCCGTCCAGCGTGCCGTCGGCGATCCAGCCGTCGACGCGCTCCAGGTGGCCGGGAAGCGCACCGAGGTCTGACCGCACCGCCTCGTCGGAGGCCTTGTTGAGCCAGATCTCCGCGCGCGCGATCACCGGCGTGCTCGCCCGCGTCACCGCGCCGGGGAGCGCCAGCTTGGCGCCGTCGGAGTACGAGGCCGCGCGCTCGGGATGCCGCTTGAGCGCGGGCCACAGCAGCCTGCGCCCGAGCGGTTGGAGCACCTCCTCGCCCCAGCGCTCGGCCTCCTCGACGCGAGCGCGCGCTCCCGGGTCGGCGGGGTACAGCGGCGGCTCCGGCACGAGCTCGTCGAGGCGGCGCACGATCGCGCGCGACCCGCTGATCTTCTCCGTGCCGATCTTGATCCCCGGCACGGTGCGGCGGCCGAACACCAGGCGCTGGACCGGCACGTGCAGGAACGGAGGCAGCTCGACCGTGCGGTAGGGGACCCCCTTCAGCTCCAGCGCGCGCTCCACCGTGGCGCACGGGTGGGAGCCGTAGACCATGTACAGGCGCGCCTCCACTCCGCCCAGCTTATCCGCGCGGCGCCGTGGCCGGGATAATGGGGCGGTGCTGCTCGCTGTCGACGTAGGCAACACGCAGACCCACCTCGGGGCCTTCAGCGGGACCGATGTCGTCGAGCACTGGCGCTTTGCGACAGTGAGGCAGTCGACCGCCGACGAGCTGGGCGCGGCGCTGCGCAACCTGCTCGCCCTGCGCGGGCTGGGCTTTGACGACTTCGACGGCTCGATCCTCGCCTCGACGGTCCCCCAGCTCGCGCCCGAGTGGGCGCAGACGGCGGAGCGCTACCTGGGGCACGAGATGGTGGTTGTCGGTCCCGGGGTGAAGACCGGGATGCCGATCCGGATGGACAACCCGCGCGAGGTGGGCGCCGACCGCCTCGTCAACGCGGTCGCCGCCTACGAGCGCGTCGACGGAGCGTGCATCGTGGTCGACTTCGGCACCGCCAACACCTTCGACGTCGTCTCGTCGGACGGCGAGTACCTCGGCGGGATCATCGCGCTGGGCATCGAGATCTCGCTCGAGGCGCTCACGGAGCGCGCCGCCCGCCTGCCCAAGGTCGACCTGGGCGAGCCGCGGTCGCTGATCGGCAAGTCGACGATCGACGCGATCCGCTCGGGCGTCGTGTTCGGCGTGGCCGCGCAGGTCGATGGGATCGTGCACCGCATCCGCGAGGAGATCGGCGAGGACGCCGAGGCGATCGCCACCGGCGGGCTGGCCGAGCACATCGTTCCCCACTGCGACGCGATCGACGCGGTGGACGACCTGCTGACGCTCACGGGCCTACGATTGATCCATGAGCGCGCCGCCTCCGCGTAGCCTGACCGAGCCCTGGACGCTGGGCGGGGTCCGCATACCCAACCGCGTCGTCCTGGCGCCGCTCGCCGGAATCGGGAACTGGTTCGTGCGCCTGCAGGCCAAGCGTCACGGAGCGGGCCTGGTCGTCTCCGAGATGGTGTCCTCCTTCGGCGTGCACCACGGCAACGAGAAGACCTGCCGCGAGATGCTGCGCGTGCATCCCGACGAGCATCCCGTCTCGATCCAGCTCTTCGGCCACGACCCCGGCGTGATGCGTTCGGCGGCGGAGCGCGTGGCCGAGGCCGGCGCCGACCTGATCGACCTCAACATGGGCTGCCCGGTGCCGAAGGTGTGCAAGACGGGCGCCGGCGCGGCGCTCCTGGCCGATCCCGACCGCGCGGTCGCGCTCGCGCTCGCAGCACGCGAGGGCAGCGGGCTGCCGGTGACGGTGAAGCTCCGGCCGGGTGTGCGGCCGGGGGACCGCCACGGCGTGGTCCTGGCGCGGCGCCTGGTCGAGGACGCCGGGGTGGCCGGGCTCACGTTCCATCCGCGCCATGCCTCGCAGCAGCATCGCGGGGCCCCCGACCACGATCTGGCCGCCCGGCTGGTCGCCGAGCTGGCGCCCGCGCCCGTGATCCTCTCGGGCGGGCTGCGCACCGCGGCGGCCGCGCGCGAGGCCTTCGAGCGCACCGGCGCCGCCGCGGTGATGCTGGCGCGCGGGTCGCTGGGGAACCCCTGGCTCTTCGCGCAGCTGCTGGGCCGGCGCGGCTCGGATCCCTCGCGCGACGAGGTGCTCGAGGAGCTCGACTGGGTGATGGACCGCGCGGTGGAGCATCTCGGCGCCGAGCGTGCTGGCCGCTACCTGCGCAAGTTCTACCCCTGGTACGTCGAGCGTCTCGGCGCGGGCGCGGAGCTCCAGGACGCCCTTCAGCGCACGCGCAGCATCGATGAGGCTCGCGCGGCGCTCGGCCGGGCGGCCCTGCCTCGCGCGGCGTAGCGCGCGCCGGAGCCGGGTTGCGGCGGCGCTATACTCCCGCGCCGTCCAACCGCCCCGTGCTGGATCGACTTCCCGCCCCACGGCGGGTTTTCCTTCGGTCGGAGCCGGTTCCCGTCACCGGAGAACGCCATGCCCAAGGACGTCATCCTCACCCCCGACGGCCTCGAGAAGGTCAAGGCCGAGCTGGACTACCTCTCGCATCAGAAGCGCGAGGAGGTCGCCGCCCGCATCAAGGAGGCGCGCGAGTTCGGCGACATCTCGGAGAACTCCGAGTACGACGACGCCAAGAACGAGCAGGCGATGCTCGAGGCCAAGATCGCCAGCCTCGAGGACAAGCTGCGCTCGGCCACCGTGATCGACTCCTCCGACGTGACGGCGGACGTCGTCGGCGTCGGCTCGGTCGTCCACGTCAAGGACGAGAAGACCGGCAAGTCGGTCAAGTACGCGATCGTCGGCTCGGCCGAGGCGGACCCGCGGGAGAACAAGCTCTCCAACGAATCGCCCGTCGGCAAGGCGCTGATCGGGCACAAACGCAACGAGCAGGTCGAGGTGCCCGTCCCCCGCGGCCCGAAGCGCAAGCTGAAGATCACCAAGATCGAAGTCGGCCTCAAGTAGCCTCCCCGCCGATGCGCGGGTCCGACGAGGACCGGGACGAGTCGCCAGGCGGCGAGGGCGAGAGCCGGCTGCTGGCCGACCGCCGGGAGAAGCTCGAGCGCCTGCGCGCCGCGGGAATCGAGCCGTTCCCCCACGACTACGACGGCGTCGTGGCGATCGCGACCGTGCGCGAGCGCCACGGAGCGCTCTCGCCGGGCGAGGAGACCGAGGAGGCCTACCGGCTGGCCGGTCGCCTGGCGGCGCGCCGCGGCAAGGGGAAAGCCGCGTTCCTGGACCTCGTGGACCGCTCCGGGCGAATCCAGCTGCACGCGCGCGTGGACCTGCTTGGGGAGGAGACCTACGAGCGCCTGCTCGCGCTCGACCTCGGCGACCTCGTCGGCGTGGACGGGACCGCGTTCGCGTCGCGCAGCGGCGAGCTGTCGCTGCGCCTGACTGGCTTCACGCTGCTGGCCAAGTCGCTGCGGCCCCCGCCCGACAAGCACCACGGCCTGCGCGACGTGGAGACCCGCTACCGCCGCCGCGAGCTCGACCTGATGTCCAGCGAGGAGGCGCGCGAGCTCTTCATCACGCGGGCACGCGCGATCTCCGCGACGCGGGCTTTCCTCGACGCCGAGGGGTTCATCGAGGTCGAGACCCCGGTCCTCCAGCCGCTCTACGGCGGCGCGCTCGCCCGTCCCTTCACCACCCACCACAACGCGCTGGACCGGACGCTCTACCTGCGGATCGCCACGGAGCTCTACCTCAAGCGGTGCATCGTCGGGGGACTGGAGCGCGTTTACGAGCTGGGCAAGGACTTTCGCAACGAGGGCCTCTCGCCCAAGCACAACCCCGAGTTCACGATGCTCGAGTTCTACGAGGCCTACGCGGACTACGAGGACATGGCGGCAAGGGCGGAGCGCCTCGTCGCCCACGTGGCCGCGACGATCGGCTACGAAGGCGATCTCTCCTTCGCGCCCCCGTGGGCCCGCGAGACGGTGCACGAGGCGATCCGCTCGCGCACGGGGGTGGACATCCTCGCCCACCGCGAGCGCGACGCCCTGGCCGGGGCGATGCGCGAGGCCGGCCTCGACGTGCCCGCGGAGGGCACCTGGGCCCAGCTCGTGGACCTCGAGCTGATCTCCAAGCACGTCGAGCCGGCGCTCACCCAGCCCACCTTCCTCTTCGACTATCCGGTCGAGCTCTCGCCCTTCGCGAAGGGCCATCGCTCCGAAGCGGGGCTGGTCGAGCGCTTCGAGGCCTTCTGCGGCGGCATCGAGATCGCGAACGCCTTCACGGAGCTCAACGACCCCGACGAGCAGCGCGCCCGCTTCGACGCGCAGCGCGCGCAGGCGCGCGCGGGCGACGAGGAGGCCCAGCCGTTCGACGAGCCGTTCCTGCAGGCGCTGGAGCAGGGGATGCCGCCCACGGGCGGCATCGGCATCGGGATCGACCGGCTCGTGATGCTGCTGACCGGAAAGCCGTCGATCCGCGAGGTGGTGCTGTTCCCCGCCATGCGTGATCCGGGCGCTTCGGGCGCCTGACGGCGGCCCGTCCGCAACATGCGGAGATGGCGCAAGGCGCCCTCCAGCCCGGCCGAGGGCGGTTGCTAGACTGGCCCATGCCCGGCAACCCCAACCCGACCGCTCATCCCTTTCGGCTCCGAGGTCGAATAGAGGTATGCAGGCAGTCGGGTTTTTTCGTCTCCGCCCCTCCCGCCGCCCGCTAAGCCCGCTAAAGGACCTTTCCCCGACCTCCCGACCGGACCACCACGAATACTTAGGTGACGCGCCGACGCCACCGCCCGTAGGAAGGAAGCTCCCCGCCCATGTTTGAGCGATTCACAGAGCGAGCCCGCCAGGTCGTCGTCCTCGCCCAGGAGGAGGCGCGGACGCTCAAGCACAACTACATCGGCACGGAGCACATCCTGCTCGGGCTACTGCGCGAGGAGGAGGGCCTCGCCGCCCGCGTGCTGGAGAGCCTGGACATCACCGTGGAGCGCGTGCGCGCACAGGTCGTGCGCATCGTCGGCTCCGGCGAGGAGGTCACCTCCGGCCAGATCCCGTTCACGCCGCGCGCCAAGAAGGTGCTCGAGCTCGCGCTGCGCGAGGCGCTGTCGCTGGGCCACAACTACATCGGCACGGAGCACATCCTGCTCGGCCTCGTGCGCGAGAACGAGGGCGTCGCCGCGCGCATCCTGCTCGACTTCGACGCCGACTCCGAGAAGATCCGCAACGAGGTCATCCGGATGCTGTCGGGGCCGGGCGGGCGCCGCCAGGGCGCCGGCCAGGGCGCCGGCGCCGCCGGAGCGGCCTCCGGCGAGGGCAAGAAGAGCTCCAAGCTGCTCGACCAGTTCGGGCGCAACCTGACCAAGCTCGCGGAGGAGTCCAAGCTCGACCCGGTGGTCGGCAGGGAAACCGAGATCGAGCGGATCATGCAGATCCTCTCGCGCCGGACCAAGAACAACCCGGTGCTGATCGGCGAGCCCGGAGTGGGCAAGACCGCGGTGGTCGAGGGCCTCGCCCAGCGGATCACCAACGCCGACGTCCCGGAGCTGCTCAAGGGCAAGCAGATCTACACGCTCGACCTCGCCGCGCTCGTGGCCGGGTCGAAGTACCGCGGCGAGTTCGAGGAGCGCCTGAAGAAGGTGATGAAGGAGATCACCCAGCGCGGGGACATCATCCTGTTCATCGACGAGCTGCACAACCTCGTCGGCGCCGGCGCGGCCGAGGGCGCGATCGACGCCGCCTCGATCCTCAAGCCGGCGCTCGCGCGCGGCGAGCTGCAGACGATCGGCGCGACCACCCTGGACGAGTACCGCAAGTACCTGGAGCGCGACTCCGCGCTCGAGCGCCGCTTCCAGCAGATCCGCGTCGACGAGCCCTCCACGGAGGAGACCGAGCAGATCCTCAAGGGCCTGCGCGATCGCTACGAGCAGCACCACAAGGTCGACATCACCGACGAGGCGCTGGCTGCCGCCGCCGAGCTGGCCGACCGCTACATCTCCGATCGCTTCCTGCCCGACAAGGCGATCGACCTGATCGACGAGGCCGCCTCGCGCATGCGGATCAAGTCGATGACCGCGCCGCCCGTCTACCGCGACCTCGAGGAGGAGATCGAGAAGACGCGGCGCGAGAAGGAGTCGGCGATCGAGTCCCAGGAGTTCGAGAAGGCCGCGAACCTGCGCGACAAGGAGCGGCGCCTCACCAACAAGAAGCGCGAGCTCGAGGAGCAGTGGGAGGCCGGCGAGGGCGGCGAGCGCCCCGCGATCGGCGAGGATGAGATCGCCGACATCGTGTCCATGTGGACCGGCATCCCCGTGTTCAAGCTGACGGAGGCCGAGACGGCCAAGCTGATGCGCATGGAGGACGAGCTGCACAAGCGCGTCATCGGCCAGCACCAGGCGATCGAGGTCGTCTCCAAGGCGATCCGCCGCTCGCGCGCGGGCCTCAAGGACCCCAAGCGCCCGACGGGCTCGTTCGTGTTCCTCGGCCCGTCCGGCGTGGGCAAGACCGAGCTGGCGCGGACGCTCGCCGAGTTCCTGTTCGGCGACGAGGACGCGATGGTCCGCGTCGACATGTCCGAGTACATGGAGAAGCACGCCGTCTCGCGGCTGGTCGGCTCGCCCCCTGGCTACATCGGCTACGACGAGGGCGGCCAGCTGACGGAGGCCGTGCGGCGCAAGCCCTACAGCGTGCTCCTGCTCGACGAGATCGAGAAGGCCCACCCGGACGTCTTCAACATCCTGCTGCAGATCCTCGAGGACGGCCGGCTGACCGACGCCCAGGGGCGCACCGTCGACTTCCGCCACGCGATCGTGATCATGACCTCGAACATCGGCGCGGCGGAGATCGCGCGCAACACGCCGCTGGGCTTCGCCGTCTCCGACGACGAGACCGGGATCACCTACGAGGACATGAAGAACCGGATCATGGGCGAGCTGAAGAAGGTCTTCCGGCCCGAGTTCCTCAACCGGATCGACGACGTGATCGTCTTCCACAAGCTCCAGAAGGACGAGATCAAGCAGATCGTCGAGTTGCTGCTCCTGAGGATCCGCGAGTCGATGGCCGAGCGCGAGCTCCAGCTCGACCTCTCCGACGCGGCCAAGGACCTCCTCGTCGAGAAGGGGTGGGACCCGGCGATGGGCGCGCGCCCGCTGCGCCGGGCGATCCAGCGCTACATCGAGGACCCGCTGGCCGACTTCGTGCTGCGCGCCGAGCTGGAGCCCGGCTCCACGGTGATGGTGGAGCCCGCCGGCGACGACGCCGGCGAGGACGAGCCGGTGAAGCTGACGGTGATCGCCCCCAAGCCCGCGCGGACCCCGGTCGGCGTGGGCGCCGAGGGCGACGCCGAGGAGCCGCCGCAGATCGGCGAGCCCGGCGAGCTCGAGCCGCCCGGCGACGAGCCCTCCGGCGACGACGAGAGCTGACCCGGCCGCACGCGGGGTGCGGCGCTCTCGCGCGCCGCTCGACCTCTCCTGCGGCGACGGTCGCGCGGACCGTCACGGCCCACCCACGCGTCACAGCGCGGGCTCGGCGCCGAGCGCCTGCCGTCGGCACCGGCCCCTAGGCTCAGGGAGCGATGGCCAGGCCCTCCTCGATCCACGTCTGCTCCGGCTGCGGCCACGAGACTGCGAAGTGGTTCGGGCAGTGCCCGGGCTGCGGCGAGTGGAACACGCTCGTCGAGCAGGCGGCGCCCGCGCGCGCCCGGCCGGGAGGCGCAGCGGCGACCGCGGCGGTTGCGACCCCGGTGCCGCTGGGCGAGGTCGTGGCGACGACGGCGGCGCGGCTGCCCACCGGGATCGGCGAGCTAGACCGGGTCCTCGGCGGCGGGCTCGTGCCCGGGTCGCTGGTGCTGCTCGGCGGGTCGCCGGGCATCGGCAAGTCCACGCTGACCGCGATGGCGCTCGGCCATCTCGCGGCGGCGGGGCGGCGGACCCTCTACGTGACCGGCGAGGAGTCGCCTCCCCAGGTCAGGCTGCGGGCCGAGCGGCTCGGAGCCGGCGCGCTGCGGGTCCCCGTGCTGGCCGAGACCGACCTCGATGCAGTCCTGGCCGTGATGGACGCTGAGCGCCCGCAGGTGTGCGTGATCGACTCCGTCCAGACCCTCCACAGCGCCGATCTCGCCGGGGCATCCGGGTCGGTCGGGCAGGTGCGTGAGGTCGCCGACCGGATCACGCGCCTGGCGAAGGCGCGCGACATCGCCGTGGTCCTCGTCGGCCACGTGACCAAGGAGGGCGCGCTCGCCGGGCCGCGCGTGCTCGAGCACCTCGTGGACTGCGTGCTCCAGTTCGAAGGCGAGCGCGAGCGGACGTACCGCACGGTTCGCGCGCTCAAGAACCGCTTCGGCTCGACGAACGACGCAGGGGTCTTCGAGATGCGGCAGGACGGGCTGGTCGAGGTGCTCGACGCATCCGCCCGGTTCGTCGCCTCGGCCACGCGCGCGCCGGGCAGCGCCGTCCTGGCGGCGATGGAGGGCTCGCGGCCGCTGCTGGTCGAGGTGCAGGCGCTCGTGTCGCCCTCCGAGCTCCAGCCTCCCCGGCGCGTGTGCTCGGGCATCGATCGCAACCGCCTCGCGCTCGTGCTGGCGGTTCTGGCGCGCCATGCGGGGGTGTCCGTCGGGGCGGCCGACGTGTTCGTCAACGTCGTGGGGGGCCTGCGGGCGGACGAGCCCGGAGCCGATCTCGCGGTGGCGCTCGCGGTCGCCGGGGCCACCCGAGGCGTGTCGCTCGGGGCGCCGGACGCGCCCCCGCCGGCCTGCTTCGGCGAGCTCGGGCTGACCGGGGAGCTGCGGCCGGTCGCGCATGCCGACCGCCGGCTGGCCGAGGCCGCCAAGTTCGGCCTGCGCCCGGTGATCGCTCCGGAGGGCAGCGGCGAGGGCGCCGCGGAGGCGCCATCGCTTCGCGTCGCCCTGCGCCTGGGGCTCGCCGGCCCCGCGCCCGTGGAGCGCGCGGCCTGAGGGCAGTGGAGCGCGCGGCCTGACCCCGGCGTGGCCTCCGTTGCCGCGCAGGGAAGAAAAAATACGTCATGAGCAGGGGAAAATCGCAGCCCGTCTCCGCTAGAATAGGCAGCCTGCTATGGCATCAAGGTCCGGGGAAGAGCTCTCAGAGCTCGAGTCACGTCAGGAGCCCCGGCTCGTAAAGGCACTCGAGATGGTCGCGCCCGGCACGGCGCTGCGCGAGGGCCTCGATCACATCCTCCACGCCGGCACCGGCGGGCTGATCATCATCGGCGACCCGGAGGAGCTGTCGTTCCTCTACTCGGGCGGTATCAAGCTCGACGTCGACTACACGCCCGGCCTGCTCTACCAGGTCGCGAAGATGGACGGGGCGATCGTCCTCAACCAGAACGTGACGAAGATCGTGTGGGCCAACGTCCAGCTGATGCCCGATCCCACGATCCTCTCGCTGGAGACCGGCACCCGCCACCGCACCGCCGAGCGCGTCTCCAAGCAGACCGACGCCCTGGTCGTCGCGCTTTCCCAGCGCCGCGAGGTCGTCTCCCTCTACGTCGACGGCGCGAAGTACATCATGGTCGAGATCCCGGTCGTGCTGGCCAAGGCCAACCAGGCGCTGGCGACGCTGGACAAGTACCGCACGCGGCTGGACCAGGTCTCCACGCGCCTGACCGCCCTTGAGTTCGAGGCGGGGGCGACCCTGCACGACGTCCTCACCGTGCTCCAGCGCGCCGAGCTGGTCACGCGGATGGCGGTCGAGATCGAGCGCTACATCGTGGAGCTGGGGACGGAGGGGCGGCTGATCGAGATGCAGCTCGACGAGACGATGGTCGGCGTCGCCGCCGACAAGTCCGCGCTCGTGCACGACTACCTGACCGAGGACTCCGAGCAGGCCTACGCCGTCGTCCTCGACCAGCTCGCCCGCCTGCCCCACCAGGACCTGCTCGACTTCGGGCGCCTGGCCGAGCTGATGGGCTATGACCGCAAGCTCAACACACTTGACTATCCCGTCTCGCCGCGGGGCTACCGGATCCTCGGCCGCATACCGCGGCTCCCGAGGCTGGTCGTCTCCGAGATCGTGCGGGAGTTCGGCCGGCTCGACGAGATGCTGGCCGCGACCGACGCCGAGCTCGAGACCGTCGAGGGCATCGGCGAGATCCGTGCGAAGGACATCCGCGAGGGCCTTCGCCGGTTGCAGGAGATAAATCTCGTGGACCGTTACCTGCAGACCTAGACACCGTGCTTGCTCGCCGAGCGCGCGCGGGCCTGGAGAAGGAGGGCACCATCTCAGACGTAAGCGAAGAGCAGTTGCAGGACCTGGTGGAGGTCGCCGAGATCGAGAACATCGAGTTCGAGATCGGGGACAACGTCGTCTATCCCCATCACGGCGCCGGCCAGGTCCTGAAGAAGGAGAAGAAGGAGATCTTCGGTGAGAAGCGCGAGTACCTCACCATCAAGATCCTCCACAACGACATGACAGTGATGGTCCCCACCGACAACGCCGGGGTGGCCGGTCTGCGCAGGGTGATCGACGAGGAGACGGTCAAGAAGGTACTGGCCGTGCTCTCCGACCAGGTCTCGGACATGCCCAAGAACTGGAACCGGCGCTTCAAGCACAACCGGGACAAGATCAAGACGGGCGACATCTACGAGCTCGCCGAGGTGGTCCGCAACCTGGCCATCCGCGAGTCCGAGAAGGGGCTCTCCACCGGGGAGAAGCAGATGTTCACCCGGGCCAAGAAGATCCTGGCCTCCGAGCTGATGTACGCACTCGAGATGGGCGAGGAGGAGGCCGAGGAGCACCTCGACGGCATCCTCAGCCGCTCCGCCGACGGCCAGGTCGCGGTCGGCGCGAAGTAGCCCAGCCGGGTGGCGGTCGCCCTGATCGTCGCCGCGGGCGCAGGCGAACGCCTTGGTGCCGAGCGGCCCAAGGCGTTCGTCTTGCTCCGCGGCCGCGCGATGGTGGAGTGGAGCGTCGAGGCGCTCGCGCAGGTCGAAGCCGTCGATCGGATCGTCGTCGCGCTGCCCCCGGGCGAGGAGGCCCCCCCGGGGACCGCCGGCGTACCGGGAGGCAGCACCCGCTCGGCCTCCGTGCGCGCCGCCCTGGGAGCGGCGGACGAAGGCGACCCCGTGATCGTCCACGATGCCGCCCGGCCGTTGGCCGCGCCCGAGCTGTTCGAGCGAACGCTCGCGGAGCTGACGGCCCACGGATGCGACGGCGCGATCGCCGCCGCGCCGGTCACCGACACCGTCAAGCAGGCCGACGCCGGGCGGGTCGTCCGCGCCACGCTGGACCGGTCGGGCCTGTGGGCGATCCAGACGCCCCAGGCCTTCCGGCGCGCCGCGCTCGAGCGCGCCCTGGCCGTCGAGGACGAGGTCCTCGCGGCGGCGACCGACGACGCGTGGCTGGTCGAGCGGGCGGGCGGCACCGTGCGTGTGGTCCCCGCCCCGCCTGAGAACCTCAAGGTGACCACCGCCTTCGACCTGCGGGTCGCCGAGCTGCTGGCGGCCGACCGCGGGACGTGAGCAGATGCTGACCGACTACCACGTCCACCTGCGCCCCGACGACCCGGGCACCGACGCCGAGCGGCACTTCACCGCCGCAAATGCCGAGCGCTACCGCCTCGTGGCCGCCGAGCGCGGGATCGAGGAGCTCGGGGTCTCCGAGCACGTCCACCGCTTCCGCCAGGCGCTCGACGTCTGGCAGCACCCGTGGTGGCGCGCGCAGGCGGTGGACGACCTCGACGCATACTGTGCCTTCGTGCGCGAGGAGACCGACCTGCGGCTGGGGATCGAGGCGGACTTCGTGCCCGGCCGCGAGGACCGCATGGCGACGCTGCTCGAGTCCTACGACTGGGACTACGTCCTCGGGTCGATCCACTTCCTGCGCGACGCGGCAGTCGACATGGACCGCTGGGACGTCTGGGAGGGGCCCCGGGATCCCGAGGCGGTGTGGCGGCGCTACTTCGAGACGCTCGGCGAGGCGGCGCGCTCGGGCATGTTCGACGTCCTGTCGCACCCGGACCTCGTGAAGGTGTGGGGTCCCGAGCGCCCGCGTCCCGACGGTGACCTGCGGCGCTTCTACGAGCTGGCGATGGACGGGATCGCGGAGTCCCGGATCGCGATCGAGGTCTCGACGGCCGGGCTGCGCAAGCCAGCGGGTGAGATCTACCCCGCGCCGGAGCTCCTGCGCTGGTGCGTCGAGGCCGGCTGCCCGGTGGCGCTGTCCAGCGACGCGCACGTCCCCGACGACCTGGGCCACCGCTACGAGGACGCCCTCGCGCTCCTCGAGGACGTCGGCGTCACCGAGATCTGCGTCTTCGAGCGCCGCGAGCGCCGGCTCGAGCCCGTGGGGGCACCGTGACCGTGGTCAGCGGCATCGGCTGGGACTCCCACCGCTTCGAGGCCGGCCGCGCGCTGATCCTCGGCGGGGTGGAGGTGCCCCACGACGTCGGTCTCGGCGGGCACTCCGACGCCGACGTGCTCACGCACGCGCTGATCGACGCGCTCCTGGGCGCCGCGGCGCTGGGCGACATCGGCCAGCACTTCCCCGACGACGACGAGCGCTGGGCGGGCGCCGACTCCCTCGACCTGCTGCGTGCCGTGGTCGCGCTCCTGGGGGACGCGCACCTCGCCGTCCGCCACGTCGACGCGACGGTGATCCTCGAGGCGCCGCGACTAGGTCCCCATCGCGAGCAGATCCGTGCGAGCCTCGCCGCCGCGCTCGGACTCGAGGTCGCCCACGTGAGCGTCAAGGCGACGACGGGTGAGGGGATGGGCTTTGTCGGCCGAGGCGAAGGCGCCGCGGCGCTGGCGATCGCCTCGCTCGAGCGGCAGGCGAGCTAGGGCTCGGCGAGCTCGCCGCCGACGATCTCGAACTCCAGCAGCGCCTCGTTGGCCTCGGGGCTCTCGCGCGCCGGGTCAAGGCCTCGGGCGCTCTCCCACAGCCGGTTGCGCGGGTCGACCACCGAGCGCAGCACGTAGGAGCCGTCGGGCAATCCCCCGCGGCCCAGGTTCACGTTCTGGTCGGGGAGGTTGCGCCTGTACAGATCCGTCCAGCCCACGGAGATCCCCTGCACCCTGGCATTGCAGCCGAGGTACGTGCGCTCGGCGGCGGTCCCGCCGAATCCCTCGGCGAGGGAGAAGTCCAGCAGGCAGAAGGACACCTTCTTGCTGCGCTTGCGCGGAGCCCCCGTCGCGCGGCCGCCGGCCACCCAAGCGTTGAAGGTGGCGAGGTCCCAGACCTCATAGTCTGCGAAGTCGCTGAAGTGGGTGTGCTCGTGCGTCGGGTGGTAGACGAACCGGCCGGCCAGCCGGTTGGCCCAGTGACCGTTCTCCTTGCTCAGCCACTGGTACACGTCGGTCTTGCCGTCCCGGAGCACGCCCCGCAGCTCGATCGGGCCCTCGCCATGGTTCTCCACGCCGTTGTCGAAGGCCAGCCGAACGCGTGCGTCGGGGCCCGATCCCCGGCGCAGCTCGAGGTCGTCGAAGGTGATCGGCTCCGTCTTGAGGTCCGGGTAGAGCGTCGGCGACGCGGCCGGGGCGGGGCCGGCGGCCGTCAGCAGCGCGACGGCGCCGAGAGCCCCGGCGAGCAGCGCCGTCCGCCCCGGCCTTGGTGCACGTCGTGGGCTCATGCGCCCGCGCGCGCGCGGCGACGCGTGGCGGCGCGGCGCCGCGACTGCTCCTGCTCGACCTGGCGCTTGAGCTGGCGCACGCTGCGCTGCAGGTGCCCGCGCACCGTGGGGGCACCGATCTGCTCCGAGAGCCAGCCGAAGAACCCGGCCCCCGCAACGCCGTAGGAGAGGCGAAACTCGACGCGCGTGCGACCGCCCGGTCGCCGTCGCAGGCGCCAGCGCCCGCGTTGGTCGAGCCCGGTCACCGAGGTCCAGGCCAGGTCGCCGGCCTCCGCGTACTCGATCACCTCGATCAGGCCGCCCACCTCGGCCGAGCCGACGCGCATCAGCATGCGGTAGCGCGCTCCGAGCCCGCGGGGCTCGTCGCTGACGACCTCCCACCGCGTGACCCCCGACATGAAGTGCAGGTAGCGCTCCGGGTCCGACACGTACTCCCACACCGCCTCGGGCGGCGCGGACACGTCGATCGTGGCCACGACCCTCATCCGAGCACCGGGAAGCGGCGCTCCGCGGCGAGCGCGTCGAGCGTCTCCTGCATCGCGCGCATGAGGTGGTCGTAGACCTCGCCGTGGTCGGGCTCGAGCCCGAACTCGTCGCGCAGGTAGATCGGCGGCAGCGCCTCGATCGTGATCTTGGCGGGGAGTGGAAGGTGGCCGAGCATGTCGCCCACGTTGAGGCCCCACGGGAGCGCGATCGAGATCGGCAGCACCTTCAGCCGGAACATCCGGTCCAGGCCCAGGGCCTTGGAGAGCGTCTCCCCGCGCGAGAGGAACAGCGACGTCTCCTGGCCTCCCACCGAGACGACGGGGACGATCGGCACGTCGTGGTCGAGCGCCAGGCGGATGAAGCCCTTGCGCCCCCCGAAGTCGACGCGGTGGCGCTCCCATACCGGCCGGTGCACCTCGTAGTCGCCGCCGGGGTACACGAGCAGCGCCGCGCCGGACTCGAGCGCCTTGCGGGCGTTGTCGTGCGAGGCCGCGACCGTGCCGAACTTGCGCAGAAACGAGAGGCCCGGCATCGAGAGCACCAGGTTGTGTGCCAGCTGGTAGAACGCGCGCTCGACGCCGAAGTAGGCGCAGAAGGCGAGCGTGAAGACGATCGTGTCCGGGGTGAGGTTGCCGCCCGAGTGGTTCCCCACGAGGAGCACCGGCCCCTTCTCGGGGATGTTCCCCAGCCCGCGGACCTCGCCGCGGAAGTACAGGGACGAGAGTAGCCACTGGCGCGGCAGGTTCTCGCGAATGTAGTCCGGGTCGCGCTCGTCGAGGTCGGCCACCGGGATGCGGCTCTGCACCTGCTCGGCCAGGCCGGAGACCAGGCGCGCCACCAGTCCACGACCGTCGCCCTGGTCCTGCGTAGCGTGCCCGTTGGTCTGAGCGCGGTCGGCGATCCTCGTATCGCTCATCCGAGCCCCAGTGTATTGGCTGCGCAGCCGTCCTACGCAGCTGCGACGCCGCGCCCGGGCCGCGCGGAGCGTCCGAGGCGGGGCTCGTCCAGCGCGTCGACGCGCGCGAAGAAGCGCTGGAGCAGGCCGTTGGTCTGCTCCGGGCGCTCCACCTGTGGAGCATGGCCGCAGGCGTCGAGGATGATCTGCTCGGCGCCCGGCAGCCACTTGGCGACGTGCCGGGAGAATCCGGCCGGGATCAGGTTGTCGTGCGAGCTCCACACGAACAGCGCCGGGCGGTCCAGCTCCGCCAGCCGCGGATAGAAGCCCCCGCGCCCGAGCGGGCGCTCGAGGTAGACGTTGCGCGCGGAGGACAGGAACGCAAGGCGCGCCCCCGCCGAGGAGTAGATGCGCTGGAACTCGTCCACCACGACGTCGGCGACGCTGGGATCGACGAGGTCGGGGTCCGCGAACAGGCCCCAGAACTGCTTGGCGATCATGTCGCGCCCGAAGCGATGGGGGAGCAGCCCGAACTCGGGGCGCAGGACGCGCACGATCGGGTGGTAACCGCGCTTCATGAAGGCCACGGCGGGGCAGAGCAGGCCGAGCCCGTACACGCGCTCGGGCGCGCGCAGCCCGACCTCGATCGCGACCCGCCCGCCGAGCGAGTTGCCCACGAGATGGGCGCGCTCGATGTCCAGCGCGTCCATCGCGGCAAGCACGTTGTCGGCGAAGTAGGCGGCGTTGTAGGCGGCGGTGCGCGACTTGGAGGACGAGCCGAAGCCCGGGAGGTCGATCGCGTGCACGCGGTAGGACCGGCTCAGTGCGGCGGCGGTATCGAAGAACGAGGCCTTCGTCGCGCCGAGGCCGTGGATCAGCAGCACGTCGCGCCCCTCGCCCATGGTGAGCGTGGAGATCCGCGTCCGCCCGGCGTGGACGTCGTGGATGCGCAGCATCGGCTCGCGCCCGTTGGGTAGGCGGAAGAGGCCCTCGAAGCCGACCGCCAGGTCGAGGTTCCCGCGCGCGTAGAGCCGGCGCTGGGAGAACGCCTCGAGGCCCGAGAACTCGCCCTCGCGCAGCTGCAGCCAGGTCTCTGCATCGGTCCCGATCACCACGTCGGGCTTGCGGGAGGAGAGGCCCTTGCGGACGCGCGCGCCGTGCGTGGTCGCGCGCACCTCCCAGGAATGACCCAGGTCGCCCAGGCGGATCTGGTAGGTCGCGTCGAACCCGGGATCGGCTCCCAGGTAGCGCTCCGGCAGCGACCGGAAAGCGGCCTCCACCAGCGCCAGACGACGGTCGTTCCCGTTCTGTCCAGGCACGGCGCGCCACCCTACAGCGCCGGCCGGGCGAACGGCCCGACGCGGGGTTGGCGCGGCCTCGTCCATCCGTCCAGGAGCCCGCAAATAGCGGCTCCAGGCGGAGCTCTGCCGGGCGGTAGGGTCCCCCAACCGTGCGCGAGATCGTCCTTCACGACACGCTGACCGGCCGGCGCCGGGTGCTCGAGCCGGCGAAGGACGCGCGGGTCGGGATCTATGCCTGCGGGCCGACGGCCTACGGGCGCGTGCACGTCGGCAACGCGCGCCCCTACGTCGTCTTCTCGCTGCTCAAGCGCCTGCTCGCGCACGAGGGATACGTCCCCACGCTGGTCTGCAACATCACCGACGTGAACGACAAGATCTACGAGGCGGCGCGCGCCGCGAACGTCCCCAGCGAGCGCCTCGCGCGCGAGATGACCGAGGCCTACGTCGCCGACACCGACCGGCTCGGCCTCGCCCGCCCCGACCACGAGCCGCTCGCCTCGCAGACGATGCCCGCGATCGTCGCGCTGATCGAGGCGCTCGTGGGCTCCGGGCACGCCTACGAAGCGGAGGGGGACGTCTACTTCAGCGTGCGATCCCATCAGCTCTACGGCGAGCTCTCCCACCGCGACGTCGACGAGATGGACCAGGGGGAGCCCCGCGAGGGCGCCGAGCGCAAGCGCGACCCGGTCGACTTCGCGCTGTGGAAGGCCAACAAGCCCGGCGAGGACACGGCGTGGGACTCTCCGTGGGGGCGGGGGCGGCCGGGGTGGCACATCGAGTGCTCGGCGATGGCCGAGGAGCTGCTCGGAGTCGGCTTCGAGGTCCACGGCGGCGGGTCGGACCTGGTCTTCCCCCACCACGAGAACGAGGCCGCGCAGACGCGCGCAGCCCGGGGCCGGCCGCTGGCGCAGATCTGGATGCACAACGGCATGGTCCAGATGGAGGACGAGAAGATGGCCAAGTCGGTCGGCAACATCCGCCTCCTCCACGGAGCGCTCGACGAGTACGGGCGCGACGCGCTGGTGATGTACTTCTGCGGCGGGCACTACCGCCAGCCGCTTGCCTTCTCCCCCGAGCGCCTCGAGGAGGCGGCGACGCGGGTGGGGCGCATCCGCGAGGCCGCGCGCCGGCTCGCCCCCGGCCAGAGCCCGCCGGACCTGCGCGCGCTGCGCGACCGCTTCTTCGACGCCCTGGCCACCGACTTCAACACGCCCGAGGCGCTGGCGGCCGTGTTCGACTGGGTGCGCGAGGCCAACCGGCGCGGCGACGGCGGGGGGCCGAAGACCGGCGATCTCGACCTGCGCGAGATGCTCAACGTGCTCGGCCTCGAGAACCTGCTCGACGCCGACGCGACCGATGGACCGAGCGCGGAGGCGACCGGGCTGCTGCGCGAGCGCGAGCGGGCGCGCTCCGAGCGCGACTTCGCGCGCGCCGACGCGATCCGCGATCGGCTGCGCGACCAGGGCTGGGACGTGCGCGACGGCCCCCACGGGCCGGAGCTGGTCCGTCCGGGGTGATCGTCTACGGGCGCAACGCCGTTCGCGAGGCGCTGCGCGGGCCTCGGCCCGTTCGGCGCGTCTGGGCGACCGAGCGGGTTGCGCGCGAGCCGTGGCTCGGCGGGGTGGAGGTGGATCGCGTGGATGGGCCCGCGGAGCTCGAGACGCTGTGTGGCTCCGAGGCGCACCAGGGCGTCTGCGCGCAGGCCGCCGCCTACCGCTACGCCGACGCCGATGACCTCCTCGCGCGCGCCGATCCGCTCCTCCTGGCGCTCGACGAGGTCCAGGACCCGCAGAACCTCGGCGCGATCTGCCGCGTGGCCGAGGCCGCGGGCGCGACGGGGGTGGTCCTGCCCGAGCGCCGCTCGGCCGAGGTGACCCCCGCGGTCTGCAAGGCCTCGGCGGGGGCGGTGGAGCACCTGCCGGTCGCGCACGTGCGCAACCTGGCCGACTTCCTCGCCGCCGCGCGCAAGGCCGACTGTTGGATCTACGGCGCTGACGCCTCCGCGACGGTCTCCTACGAGACGCCCGACTATCGCGGCGGGGTCGTCTGCGTGCTGGGGGCGGAGGGCCGCGGACTGCGCCCGCGCGTCGCGGCGGCCTGCGACGTCCTGGTCTCGATCCCGCTGCGGGGGCGGGTCGAGTCACTCAACGTCGCCGCGGCCGCCGCCGTGCTCGTGTACGAGATCCTGCAACGCCGCTCGGCACCGCTTGACAGCGGTTCATAACTGTGGGAGTGTCGCCCGCGTCAGGTTGAAGTTGAGGGTTAGACAGCCTCTGCTTCGACGGGTTGCGGCGCCGGGGGAGGTGTGCGCCACTGAGCAAGGTCGGGCTTGACGGCCCGGCCAAGAAGAGGAGTGCTCGTGGCTAGATTCGCCCCCAAGGCTCAGGCTGAGGCTCAGCTTGATGACGGTTACCTCATCGCCCTAGCAAAGCAGGGCAGCACGGCGGCCTACGACGCGATCGTGCGCCGCTACTACGGGTTCGTGCGCCTCAAGGCGTCGTCGTACTTCCTCGCGGGAGGCGACAGCGAGGACCTGATCCAGGAGGGCCTGGTCGGCCTCTACAAGGCGGTCCGCGACTACCGCACCGACCGCGAGTCGAGCTTCCGCAACTTCGCGGAGCTCTGCATCACGCGCCAGATCATCACCGCGGTCAAGACCGCCTCGCGCAACAAGCACGTGCCGCTCAACCGCTACGTGTCCTTCTCGGCCACGCCGGCCGGGGCGACCGAGGGCGACACGACCCTCGACGAGGTGCTGCCGGGCCCGACCGCGCACGATCCGGTCAACCAGGCCATTTCCACGGAGGAGCTGCAGGCGCTGATCGCGTGCCTGTCGACGGTGCTCTCCGAGCTCGAGTCGCGCGTCCTGGGCCTCTACCTCGACGGCTGGTCCTACCAGCAGATCGGCGAGAAGGTCGGATGCGAGGCCAAGACCGTCGACAATGCGCTCCAGCGCGTCAAGCGCAAGGTCGCCGCGCACCTCGACGATCGCGCCGTGCCGGCCTGAGCGCCGACCGCCCGTAAGATCCGCGCATGTCCACGCTCACGGTGGTGCTCGTGGTTCTGCTCGGCCTCGTGATCGTCCTGGCGATCGGGGGCGCGATCGCCAACGCCCGCCGCCGCCGCGCCACGGTGGGTGCCTTCGAGGACTCGCTGGAGGAGGTCAACCGGGCGCTCGCCGCGGCGCACGCCGAGGACAAGGGCTGGGAGCCCTCGGCGCTGGACGCCGCTGCCGTCCGCGCCTTCGAGCAGGCGCGGCCGGGAGCGGAGGTCCGGCGCCACGTCCTGGTGCAGGTCGACGACCGTCCCGGCACGGAGCACGACAAGGCGGTCTTCCGGTTCGACACCGAAGCCGGCGAGGCCCACGTCACGCTAGGCCGTGTCGACGGCGAATGGGTCACCGACACGGTGACCGGCGCCTAGGCCCGTCGTGCGTCACCACGGCGCCGAGATTGGCAAGAAGCTCGCCGCGGCTCCACGGTCCGTGGCGGAGAAGTGACAGTTCGACTCTTCCGAGGGGGGTGAGCGATCAAGCTGATAGCGGGCGCTATCGGGCGCTGATAGCAGCGGCTATCAGCGCGCTGGATCTTCCCCGCTCTAGCGGGCGAGCGATTTGGCGGCAGACGCCCCAGCTCGGCCCGAAGGGACGCCCGGTGAGCCAGGCAGGGCGCGCGGCTCCGCGGCGCTACGGCCCGATCTTGAGCAGGTCGATCACGAACACGAGCGTCTCGTTGGGGCCGATGTCCGGCCCCGCTCCCTGCGCGCCGTAGGCGAGGTCCGGAGGGATGGTCAGCTCGCGCCGGCCGCCGACCTTCATGCCGGCGACGCCACGGTCCCACCCGGGGATCACCATGCCCGCCCCGAGCTGGAACGGGAAGGGCTCGTTGCGGTCCCATGACGCGTCGAACTGCCTTCCGTCGCGGTAGCGCACGCCGACGTACTGCACGGTGACCTGATCGCCGGCCTTCGCCGCACGCCCGCCCCCCGGGAAGATGTCGCGCACCTTCAGCTCGGTCGGCGCGGGGCCCGTCGGCGCCTTCACGACGGGCTTGGTCGTCGGCGCTCCGGCCGGGGCGGTCTCCTGGGCGGGCCCGGAGGTGGCCGGCGCCGGGGCCGCGGGGACCGATGCCGTCGGCGCCGGCTCCTCCTCGTCGTCATCGCCGCACGCGGCGAGCCCGAGGCCAGCAGGCGGCCAGGTCGGAGGCGGTCAGCGCACGGAACGTCATGTCAGGCACGCTATCGCCCGCGCGGGGGCGTGTGCCGGGCGCGGCGCGGTAATGCGGAAGGAGCCGGAGGTCGGACTCGAACCGACGACCTGCGCTTTACAAGAGCGCTGCTCTACCAGCTGAGCTACTCCGGCCTGCGTCACGAGTCTAGACCCGCCCGCCGAGCTCCTCGCGCCACCACGCGAACGTGTCGGCGACGGTCTGCTCGAACGGGATCTCGGGCTCCCAGCCGGTCTCGGCCGACAGGCGCGCGTGTGACCCGCGGACGTCCATCACCTCGTGGGCGCGGACCAGCCGTTCCTCGACGACGTGCTCGATCTCGCCGTTTCCGAGGTCGCGCAGCAGCGCGAGGATCTCGCGCACCCCCGCCGATCGCCCGGAGCAGACGTTGTAGACGCCCGGGGCGGCCGCGGCCAGGCTGCGGTAGGCCCGCACGACGTCGCGCACGTCGGTGAAGTCGCGCCGCGCATCGGGGTTCCCGGTGACGATTCGCACCGGGGACCGTCCGGCCACGGCGGCCTCGGCCAGCTGCCGGGACAGCGAGGACACCACGTAGATCCGCTGCTGGCCCGGACCGGCGTGGTTGAACGCGCGGGCGCGGACCACGTGGAGCCCGTGGGCCTCGTGGTAGAGACCGGCCAGCAGGTCTGCGGCGGCCTTCGAGACCGCATAGGGGTTCTGCGGGCGCAGCAGCGCCCGCTCGTCTACCGGCAGGGACTCAGGCGGGCCGTAGAGCTCGCCGCTGGCGACCGCGACGACACGCGCCTCAGGGCGCTCCTGGCGCACCGCCTCGAGGACGTGGAGCGTCATCGCCGGGTTCTGGCGCAGGGTCTCACCGGGCTGCTCCCAGGACTGTGCGACCGATGCCAGCGCGGCCAGGTGGAAGACGACGTCGGGTGCGGCGTCGCGCACGGCGCGGCGAGTCGCGTCGGGGTCGAGCAGGTCGCACGCCACGGCCTCGCCGGCGCCCGAGCGCGACAGGGTTACCACCTCGTCTCCTACCGATCGGCAGGCGGCAACGAGGTGCCGACCGGCGAATCCGGTCGCACCCGTGATGAGGACGCGCGCGCTCAGGGGGCCGGTTCGTCGGCGGCGCCGGCCGCGGCGCCGGTGGCCACGCCGGCGTGCTCGAGCTTGCCGTGCCCGTTGGAGGAGACCATCGCCTCGTAGGTCAGCGGCGCCGGCTCCTCGGGTCGATTGAGGCGGCGCTCGAGCTCGCCCAGCACGACCGCGAACAAGAGGTGCCGCCACGTCGCCTGCCACAGGGCGCGGCGGTTGCCGGTCAGCACGGGCAGCTCCGCGCGCGCGGGGTGGAAGCGGTCGCTCACGCGGCCGAGCGGCCACAGCGCCGCGTGCTCGAGCAATCCCGCGAGCGGCCCGCGCGCCCACGCCGGCAGCGGGACGCGGGGCGCGACGTTCGCGTAGAGCGCTCCGAAGGCGGCGCCGTTGATGACGTGGAGACCTACGCCGAGCGGCAGCCAGCCCGATCCTCCGGTGAACGTCTTGCCGAGCAGCTCGACGTCGTCGTAGTCGGACGCGAAGACGCGCTTGTCGAGCGGCTGCTGGGCCGCCCACACGCCGGCTGCGATGGCTCCGGCCAGCGCTCCCTTCGCCGTTCGTGCACGGTCGATGGCCATCGGTCGGCTCACTGTAACGCGCCCTGGACCGCGGGGTTGTCCGTGTCGCGATGGAGCTCTCGCCCCGACCAGAGCGCGCCTCCGTGCACATTCGATCCGGTCGCGGACCGGATCGTGCGGGCGACCTGGCGGGGGTAGGGTTGGTGCGTGACGGCGTCCAAGCCCAAGGCTCAGCTGGACAGCGAGTTCTCGGACCTCTACCGCGCGCATCTGCGCGACGTCTACTCGTACTCCTACTACCGCGTCGGCAATCACCACGACGCCGAGGACCTGACCGAGCAGACCTTCCTGCAGGCCTATCGCCACTTCGAGCGCGCCCAGCGCGAGTCCGACGGCCGGCCGCTGCGGCCGTGGCTGATCCGGATCGCCCACAACCTCGCCGCCAACTACTACCGTGACCGCGCGCGCAAGCCCCAGACGGCGATCGACGACGCGACAGTCCTCAGCGCGCCACACACGACTGAGGCGCTGGTGGAGGGCCGCGAGCAGCTGCGACGGATCCTCGAGGGGGTGGCCGAGCTGCCCGACGACCGCCGCGAGGCGCTGATCATGCGCTTCGCCCTGGGCATGGACAATCGCGAGATCGCCCGCGCCATGGGCCGCACCGACGGGGCGACCAAGGTCCTCCTGCACCGCGCCACGCGGCAGCTGGAGGAGATCGTCAAGCAACCGGAGCTGGCTGAATGACCAGCGAAGCCGCCGACTTCGAGGCCCTCCTGCGCCAGGCGCTCTCCCCGGTCGACCCCCCGGCCGACCTCTCCGAGCGGCTGGAGACGACGCTCGCCGGCCTCCGCGGCCTGGCCGCCGACGAGCTGGAGGCCTGGGAGCTGGGAGCGATGAAGGACCCGCGCAACTGGGCGCGACCCGCTGCCGCGGCGGTCGTCGGGACGACCGCCGGTGCGGCGCTTGTGCTCGTGCGCGCGCGGCGGCGAAACCAGCGCCGGTCGCGCGGGGGGGACGTGCTCGAGCTCGCCGAGCGCGCCCTGCGCGACGTCGCCGAGGAGGCGCGCCGCCTGATCGACGACCCCCGGCGCTACCGCTGAGCTGATCCGGCCTGCGGCGCGCGTCGTAGTGTCCAGCGGCATGGGAAGCGTGCGCGAAACCGACGGCAGCTCGTCTCCGGCCGAGCTCGCCGGCCTGGCCGACGAGGACCTCATGCAGCTCGTGCGCCGGGGCGAGGCGCGCGCCTTCGAGGTCGTCTACGACCGCCATGCCAACGTCGCCTTCTCGCTCGCCTACCGGATGTGCGGGAAGCGCGCGATCGCCGAGGACGTGATCCAGGAGGCCTTCCTCGCCCTCTGGCGCAGTGGCGCCCGCTATGACCGCGCGCGCGGGAGCGTGCGCACCTGGATCCTCGGCATCGTCCACAACCGCGCGATCGACGCCCTGCGTCGCAACACCGTTCACGACCGCCGGCGCGCCAGTGACGAGGGGATCGAGGAGCGCTTCGAGGCCGCCGAGCGCACCGACGTAGAGGCAGCGCGCCGCGACGAGGCGCAATCGCTGCGCGCGGTGATCGAGGAGCTTCCGCCCGAGCAGGGTCGCGTGATCCAGCTCGCCTACTTCGGCGGCTTCACCCACCGCGAGATCGCCGAGATGCTCGAGACGCCGATCGGGACTGTGAAGGGGCGCATGCGACTGGGCCTGGAGAAGATGCGCGAGAGCCTGGCCGTAGCGGGTAACCGGGAGGCGACGACGTGAGCGACGTCAGCCGAGACCACGACCGTCACGCGGAGGCGCTGGGCGCCTACGCCCTCCGGGCTTTGCCCGAGGACGAGGCCGCGGATCTGCGCGCGCACCTGGACGGCTGCGCGGACTGCCGGGCCGAGCTGGCGTCGCTGGAGGCAGTGGTCGCCGTCCTGCCCGCCTCGACGCTCCCGGTCGAGGCTCCGGCCGCCGTGAAGGGGAGCGTGATGTCGGTCGTGGAGGCCGAGGCGGACCTGCTGCGGGCCGCCGGCCCGCAGGCCGATCGGCCCGCTGCATCCCGCCGCCGCCGCGGGCTGCGCGGCCTCTTTCCCCGTCCCGCCGTCACGGCCGCTGCGGCGGCCGGCGCGCTGGCGCTGGGCACCGCCATCGGCGCCGTCGTGATCGACGGAGACTCGGGGAACCAGGACCGCGACGCGCGGATCGTGGCCGCACGGATCGCCGATCCGGCGCTCCCGGGCGCCCGCGCCGAGGTCCAGCTCGAGGGTCGCCAGGCGACCCTGGTCGTGCGCGGGATGCCGGCGCCGCCGCGCAGCCGCGTCTACCAGGTGTGGATCAAGTCGGCCGGGGCATCGCCGGTGCCGGCGGGCGCGACGTTCTCGCTGCGCAACGGCCGGGTGGACATACCGCTGGCGGTTCGCCGCGGTCAGTCCGTCCTGGTCACGCACGAGCCCGTCGGCGGCTCGCCCAGCCCCACCCGCGCGCCGATCATCGTCTCGCGCCCGGTCTGACGGTACGGCCCCGCGAGGGCCGTCCGGTAGCTTCAGCGCCGTCCTCATGGCCACCTGCTATCGCCATCCGGATCGTGAGACCGGCGTTTCCTGCTCGAACTGCGGGCGCCCGATCTGTCCCGACTGCATGACCCCGACGCCGGTCGGCATGCGCTGCCCGGAGTGCTCGCGCGAGACCACGAAGGTGCGCACGGCGCGCAACCTGCACCCGGATCCGGTGCTGACCTATGTCCTGATCGCGCTGAACGTGATGGCCTACATCGGCTCGCTGTCCTCGGGCGGGGGCCTCGCCCGGCGTGGGGGCGGCAGCGTGATCGACAACGGAGCGCTGTTCGGTCCGGCGATCGCCCACCAGGACGAGTACTGGCGGCTGGTCACTTCCGGCTTCCTGCACGCCGGCCTGATCCACATCGGCTTCAACATGTACCTGCTCTACATCCTCGGGCAGATGCTCGAGCCCGAGATCGGGCGCCTTCGGTTCGGCCTCCTGTACGTCACGTCGCTGTTCGGCGGCGCTTTCGGAGCGCTCCTGGTCTCGCCCGGCTCCTACACCGTCGGCGCCTCCGGTGCGGTCTTCGGGCTGATGGGCGCGGCGGTCGTCTCGATGCGCGCCCGCGGCTTTGACCCGATGTCATCGGGCATCCCTGCGCTGATCGGGCTCAACCTGCTGATCACGCTCGTGATCCCGGGCATCTCGATCGGCGGGCATCTGGGTGGCCTGGCGGCCGGCGCGGCGGGCGCCTACCTCCTGGTCGGCCGCGAGGGACGGCGCGGGGGGCGCGCGGTCGGTCTCGCGGGTTGTGGCGCGCTCGCCGTGATCGCCGCCGCGGCCGCGATCGCCGTGGCGGGTGGATCAGGGCTCCAGTAGCTCGTCGTAGAGCCCCTGCGTGTGCTCGAGCAGGCGCTCGCGCGAGAAGCGCTCGCGCACGTCGGCCGCGGCCGCGGCGCCGAGGCGCCGCCCCTGCTCCGGGTCGTCGGCCAGCTGCGCGAGCGCGCCGGCCAGCGCCGGCGGGTCGCGCGGCGCGACGAGGCGCCCCGTCTCGCCGTCGCGCAGGATCTCCGGCAGTCCCCCCGTGCGCGAGGCGACGACGCAGAGCCCGGCCGCCGCCGCCTCCAGCGCCACCAGTCCGAGCGGCTCGGGCCGGGTGGAGGGGACCACCACGGCGTCGGCTGCTCCATAGAGGACGTCGAGGTCCTCGCGGAACCCGAGCAGTCGCAGCCGGTCGCCCAGCTCGAGAGAGCGCGCGAGCTCGCGCAATGCCTGCTCGTGGCGCTCCTCTCCCGCCCAGGCGTCACCGGCCACCAGACCGACGGCCTCGTGCTTGCGCAGCGCCGGCTCGGCGAGCGTCCGAGCCAGCACGTCCTGGCCCTTCCAGCCGTTGATCCGTCCCACGACGAGGCACGTGAACCGATCCTGGGGCAGGCCCAGCGCGTCCCGGGCCACCGCGCGGTCCACGGGCCGGCGGGTGAGCGCCGACTCGGGAAGCCCCTCGGGGACCAGGCGGGCGCGCGCCGCGCCGGCGAACTGCGCGCGCGTGGCCTGCGACAGGCAGGGAACGGCATCCGCGGTCAGCAGGAGGCGGCGCAGCAGCGGCCACCAGCGCGCGAAGTCGGCGTAGATCTCGCGCACGTGCCAGACGTGCGGGACGCCGGCCAGGCGCGCCGCGCCCGCGCCGCCGAGCGTGACCGACGTGTTGGTGTGGACCAGGGCGACGCCGCGCCGGCGCGCCAGCCCCCCGAGCGCCACCGAGTCGCCGACCGCGCGCGCGGCGACGCCGCTCAGCCCGCGCGCGGAGAACAGCGCGCGGCGCAGCACGGAGAGCGGGCGCACGCGCACCTCCACGCCGGCCGCGCGCAACGCCGCGGCCAGGGGGCCGTGGTCAGGGAGGACCACGAGCGCCCGGTAGCGCGACGGATCCAGCCCCGTGACGAGCATCTCCAGCTGGCGGTCGGCCCCGTAGCGCCCGCTCGAGGAGTGGACGTAGAGGACCGTCCGGGGTGCGCCGCCTGGCCGCCGGCCCATCGATCCCTATCCCAGTGGAAGCGCGCGGGCGCGCGGCGGCGGGTCGCCGACGCGGTCGGGGTGCAGCACGTGGGCCAGCAGCTCGAGCCCGTCGATCAGGCGCGGGCCCGGCCGCGAGAAGTAGGCCGCGGCATCCACGGCGATCACGCGCGAGGCCCCCAGCGACGTCAGCTGCTCGCGGTGCGCCTCGGCCTCCGCGTGCGCGCGCGCGGCGTCATAGCCGCACGGCATCACCAGGACCACGTCGGGCTCGGCGGCCGCGACGTCCTCCCAGCGGTGCACGGCCGAGTGCTCGCCAGCAAGGCCGAGGACGTCGATGCCGCCCGCGTACTCGATCAGCTGCGGCGTCCAGTGCCCGGCGACGTACACGGGGTCCAGCCACTCCAGTGCCGCCACGCGCGGCGGCTCGACGGCATCGATCGCGAGGCGCACCCGGTCGATGCGCTCCGCCGCCTCCTCGACGAGCCCCTCGCCCGCCTCGGGCGCCTCGGCCGCGTCGGCCACGGCCTGGGCGTCGTTGAGGACCTCGCCCAGCGTCCGGGGGTCGAGCGAGAGCACGCGCGGGCGCGGGTCGATCCGCTCGGCGAGCGCAAGGACGTCGTCGTAGGAGACGGCACAGACCGCGCACAGCGCCTGCGTGACGATCAGCTCGGGCCGCAGATCGCCGAGCAGCTCCTCATCGAGCGAGTAGATCGCCTCGCCGCGCTGCGTTCGCTCGCGCACCGCCGCGTCGATCTCGGCCGCCGACAGCCCCGGGTCGATCACGTCGCGCGTGACCTTCGGCAGCTCCAGCGCCAGCGGCGGATGGTCGCATTCGTGCGTCACGGCGATAACCTCGTCACCGAGCCCGAGCGCGAACAGCATCTCGGTGGCCGAGGGGACGAGCGAGACGATGCGCACCGCGGAGACGATATGGGACGCCTGAGCGAGGCCGAGATCGAGGAGCGGCTCGGGGGCGTCGCGTGGGAGCGCGACGGCGACCGCATCGTGCGCGAGCGCAAGCTCGCGGACTTCGCCGCGGCGATCGCGTTCGTCAACCAGGTGGCAGACGCCGCCGAGGCCGTCAACCACCACCCCGACATCCTCGTGCACGGCTGGAACCGCGTCCGCCTCGAGCTGACCAACCACTCCGAGGGCGGCCTGACCGAGGCCGACTTCGACCTCGCGCGCACGATCGACGGCCTGGATTGACGGGTCGGTTAGGCGCCCGCCGCCCGCGGGGGCGCCTGCTACGGTTCCGCAGTCGGCTCGATGAACGACGACGACCTTCCTCGAAGTAGCGGCGGCCCGCGGGCCGCCATCCCCCGGCGGGCGATCGCTTGACCGCGCTCCTGCTGCTCGCTGTCGCGCTGCTGGTCTTCCTCAACGGCTTCTTCGTCGCCGCCGAGTTCGCGCTCGTGCGCGCCCGGCGCTCGCGCCTACAGCACCTCGCCGACGAGGGCAAGAAGGGCGCGCGGACGGCGGTCTCCCAGGTCGACGAGATCAGCGCATACCTGTCGGCCTGTCAGTTCGGCATCACGCTCGCCTCGCTGGGCATCGGCTTCCTCGGCGAGCCGGCGATCGCCGACCTCGTGGAGCCGGTGTTCGGAGACCTCTCGCACACGGTCGCCGTAGGGCTCGCGATCGCGTTCGCCTACACCGTGACCACGGCCGCCCACATCACAGTGGGCGAGCAGGTGCCCAAGATCTTCGCGATCACGCGTCCGGAGACCGTGGCCCTGTGGGCCGCGCGTCCGCTGCGCTTCTTCTACGTCGTGATGCGGCCGTTCATCACCGCGCTGAACCGGACCTCCAACGCGATGCTGCGCCTGGTCGGGATCCGGGCCGACCGCGACATGGAGGAGGAGACCAGCCCCGCGGAGCTGCGGATGCTGATCGCCGAGTCGGCGCGTGGGGGAAAGCTCGAGGCCAACGAGGCGGGGATGCTCTCGGGCGTCTTCCACCTCCACGAGCAGGAGGCCCGCCAGGTGATGACGCCGATCCCGGCCGTGGTCACCGTCGACACCGCCGAGGACGTGGAGACCGCGCTTCGACGCTGCATCGAATCGGGGCACACCCGCCTCGTGGTGACCGAGGACGGCAACCGCGACCGCGTGCGCGGCCTGGTTCATGCGAACTCACTCGCCAAGGCGCTGATGGGGGACGGTCCGCAGGCCTCGATCGAGCCGCTCGTCCACGACGCCCCGATCGTCCCGGAGACCAAGCCGCTGGACGACCTGCTCGCCGACCTCCAGCGCCGGCGCTCGGGGCTGGCCGTGGTGATCGACGAGTACGGCCGCGTGGCGGGGATCGTCACTGTCGAGGACATCGTCGAGGAGGTCGTCGGCGAGATCGAGGACGAAACGGACCCGGCCGGCGGCGAGGTGCGCCAGCTCGCCAACGGAGACTGGTACGTCCGCGGGCACGTAGCCGTCACCGACCTGCACGACTACGGCCTTCCGCTGCCTGCCGACACGGAGGCCTACAACTCGATCGGCGGCCTCGTCTTCACGACGCTGGGCCGTCTCCCGCGCCGCGGCGACACGGTCTCGGTGGACTCCTTCTCGGTGCGGGTGGAGTCGGTGCGCGAGAACCGGGTCGAGGCAGTGCGAATCCGCCAGCGCGGGGCCACCGCCTAGCGGAGACGCCCCCGCATTTGCGCGACGGACCGCGGGCGGCTACGTTTCAACTCACACAACCGCTGCCGGCGCATCGCCGGTCCGGCGGTTGAGGAGGAGAGATGGTGGACTGTGGGTCCACCGGTCATGAAGAAAGCGACCGGCCCGCGGGGGAGCGGGCCGGTCGTGTGCTTGGAGGAGTGCGTGTAGAACTGCGTCGCACCGTCAGTCTGCGGCCCGCACCTCAATCGGCGCTAAAGCGCAGGTGATCGTCTCCGCTTTCAGTACGTGTAGAAGCCGCGGCCGGCCTTGCGCCCCAGCGCCCCGTCGGCGGCCAGCTCCCGCAGACGGGCCGGCGGCTCCTCGCCGATCTCACGGCCGATCGCCTCCGCGACGTCGAGTCCGACGAGGTCGAGCAGCGCCAGGGGCCCCATCGGGTGGCCCGCGCCCAGCTTCATGCAGTCGTCGATCTGGCTGGGCTCGAGCTCGTGGCGCTCGAGCATGCGCACGGCCTCGAACAGATAGGGGAAGAGCAGGCGGTTGACCACGAAGCCCGGGGCGTCGGGGACGTCGACCGGCGTCTTTCCCAGCGCCTCGCACAGTGCCCTTGCGCGCGCGCGTGTGTCCGGCGCGGCCTCGGGGGGGAATGCCAGCTCGACGAGCGCCATGCGGCCGACGGGGTTGAAGACGTGGAAGCCCAGGAACCGCTCGGGCCGTCCGGATTCGCGCGCCAGCTCGCCGACCGAGAGCGAGGAGGTGGTCGTGGCCAGGATCGCCTCCGGCTCGAGGCACGCGTGCAGCTCCGCGAGCAGCCCGGCCTTGTGCTCGCGGTGCTCGGCGATCGCCTCGATCACGAACGTGCACCTCGCGAGAGCCGACAGGTCGGTCTCGACCACGGCGCCCGATTCGCCTAGGTCCTCGCCGGCACGCGCCGCGGAGGCCTCGGAGCGCGCCCACAGGACCACCTCGCCGTGCTCGGCGGCGACGGCCGCGAGGCCGCGCGCGATCGCTCCGCTTCCGGCTATTCCCAGGGTCTCCCGCACGCGCTCCTCTGGCCCGATTCGGGGTTTGGCTGATTGGCCAGTCAGTTGGGTAGAGTACGTGTATCCGGCGAGGCACGCCCGCCGCGCCACCACGCCAGCGCAAGCCGAACGGAGGGTCTTCACCCATGAGTCATCAGCATGGTCGCGAGGTAGTGATCGTCGAGGCGGTCAGGACGCCGATCGGACGCGGCCACCCCGAGAAGGGCTACTACAAGGACACGCATCCCAACGAGCTGCTCGGGAAGTGCTACACGGAGGTGATCGAGCGCGCCGGGATCCCCGCCGGCGAGGTCGAGGACGTCATCGCCGGCTGCGTGCAGCAGTACGGCGAGCAGATGTTCAACGTGGGGCGCAACGCGTGGCTGCAGGCCGGCCTGCCGATCGAGACCCCCGCGACGACCGTGGACCGGCAGTGCGGCTCCGCCCAGCAGGCCGTCAACTTCGGCGCGGCGCTCGTCGCCGCCGGCGTGCACGATGTCGTGATCGGCTCGGGCGTGGAGCACATGGGCCACATCCCGATGGGAGTGGGCTTCAACTGGGTCGACCAGGTCGGCGCGCCGTGGCCCGAGGAGCTGCTCGAGCGCTACAACCTCGTCCCGCAGGGGCTCAGCGCGGAGATGATCGCCGACAAGTGGGAGATCCCGCGGTCCGAGCTCGACGAGCTCGGCGTGCGCTCCCACCGGCTCGCGCATCAGGCGACCGAGGAGGGCCGCTTCGAGCGCGAGACGGTGCCCTTCCAGGTCAATGGCGACACCTACGTCAGCGACCAGGGCATCCGCCCGCAGACCACGCTGGAGAAGCTCGCCGAGCTCAAGCCCGCGTTCAAGCCCGACGGCAAGATCACGGCGGGCAATTCCTCGCAGATCTCCGACGGGGCGGCCGCCGTCCTGCTGATGTCGCGCGAGAAGGCCGACGAGCTAGGGGTGAAGCCGCGCGCGCGGATCAAGGACCAGACGACGGTCGGCGTCGACCCCGTGATCATGCTGACGGGCCCGATCCCGGCGACGCAGAAGCTGCTCGAGCGCAACGAGATGAAGATGGACGACATCGACCTCGTCGAGATCAACGAGGCCTTCGCCCCGGTGATCGCGGCTTGGCGCCGCGAGCTCGAGCCCGACATGGACCGCGTCAACGTCAACGGCGGCGCGATGGCGCTCGGCCACCCGCTCGGCTCGACCGGCGCGCGGCTGATCACCACCCTGCTGCACGAGCTCGAGCGCTCCGACAAGGAGACCGGGCTCGTGACGATGTGCTGCGGCGGCGGCCTCGGCACGGGCACACTGATCGAGCGCGTCTAACGTGCCCGAACGACTGCGCCCCCGCTGTTCGCGGGGGCGCAGTTGTGAGGGCGGGAGGGCGGCGAAGCCGCCCGGTCACATCCGGCCAGGTCCAGCGCAGCCCTCGCCGCTTGCGAGGGCGAAGCTACGGCAGTCCGAACGACGCCAGGAGGGAGGCGAAGCCTCCCGGTCACATCCGGCCAGGGCCAGAACAGCCCTTGCCGTGTTCGAGGCAGAGTCGCCAGCCGCTCGGCGGTTCTCATTGGGGAGCGAGATTCAACTGAGCAGCTCGATCTCGCAGCGCGCGCCGGGCGCTTGAGCGAGCCGCCGGTCCGCGGTGAGAAGGCACGTTTCCAGCGCTTCGGCGAGCGCGACGTAAGCGGCGTCGTAAGGCGTGTGGTTGTCCCGAAGCTCCCAAATCCGACTCATGAGGGGTTGGTGCGGGGCACGTGCGAGTGGCAGGGCCGCGAGGTCTGTGAGCGCCTGGCCTGCGCGTTTCCCGCCAAGCCGACCGGCTCGGGCGGAACGTCGCCACACCGAGGCGACCTCGAGATCGATGAGCTCGGGTGCGGCGAGGCGCTCGCCGGCGAGGCGCGTTCGCGCCCGCTCGCCGTCGGCACCATCATCGCCAAGCGCCGAAGCGACGATTGACGCATCGACGACGATCACCGCGCGTCGCGGTCAGCGCGAACGGCGCGCGCGGCGTCGGCGAGGGGAACGTCCCCACTCGCTCGATCGCCTGCACGGCGGAGCACCTCGTCAAGCGTTGGCCTGGTGGCATCCTCGGTCAGGCGGGCGAGCAGGTACTCCTGCAGCGACTGGCCCGCCTCGACGGCTCGGCGTCGCAACACGCGATGGACATCGTCCGGGACGTTCTTGATCTGAACGCTGGGCACGCCCGCAGCCTAGCACCGTTCTGGCGCCAAAACATGTGAAATGGCGCTAGCTACAGGACTCGCCGGGCGGAACCGCACGGCTGCTCGCGGGCGCCGAGCACAGCACCCGAGCACCCGCCACCAGCCCCGCCACCACGCTCTCACCCGCCACAACCTCCACCACCCCCGAAGCTCCCGCGCACCGCACCAGCTGCCCCGGCCCTACGGCCCGGTCAACGCGCAGAACCCGTCCCTCACCGTCCAGCCACACGAGGTCCAGGGCGAAGCGCATCCCGAAGGTGTGCACCGAGCGCGTGCCGGGAAGCAGTAGCCCCTGCCCGCGCGGCACCGCGCGCAGCCCGGCCAGGCCGAGCAGGCGCGCCCAATAACCATCCGCGCGGCGCAGGTCCAAGCCGGGTAGTGCCGTCTCGACGGAAGGGAGCCGGCGAAGCCGGCGGCACGGCGAGGCCTCCACGAGAGAGGGAGGACGCGGCAGCCGTCGTCTAGTCCCCCCGTCGAACCCGCGGCCGAGCGTCAGGGGCGCGGCGGCTCGCCGCCGGCGCCCGCTTCCGACCCTCCGGCCTCCGACCCACCTGCCTGACTGCCCTCCAGGCGGCTCACCAGCTCGTCGAGCCGCAGCTGATCGAGGTCGCGGCCCACCGCCTCGAGCTCCGACGCGCAGTGGTCGACCAGCTCGCGGCCTTCCTTGACGAGGTCCAGCGTCTCGCGCAGTCCCGCCTCACCCGAGTCCAGCCGCCGGATGATCTCCTCGATGCGTGCGGCGGCCGCCTCGTAGGTTCGACCTTCGCCGGAGTCGGTCACGCCTCACCGTCCTCGACTCGGGCGGGCACCGCGCCGTCGGAGAACCGCAGCGTCAGCCGCTCCGCCTCACGCGCCGCACGCGCGCCGGTCAGTACCTCTCCCGCGCGATCTTCCACAACCGCGTAGCCGCGCTCCAGCGCGCGCTCGGGATCGTGCGCCGCCAGCGCCAGCGACAGCCGCTCGAGGTCGCGCGCCCGGCGGGCGAGCGTGGCGCGGCCGGCGCGCCGCAGGTCGAAGGCGTCTCCGCGCAGGCGACCCGCCCCGCGCGCGCGTTCTCGCTCCGCGGCCTGCGCCTTGCGACGGAGCACCAGCAGGTGGATGCCGCCCAGCTCGCGGCCCTCGCCCACGCGGCGCCGCGAGGCCGCGCGCAGCTCCCTGACCTCCTGGTGCAGACGCCGGCGATGGCGGTGCAGGTGCTCGCCCGGAGCGCGCGAGAGCCGCACCAGCGTCCGCGCGCGCCCCACCACCGCCTCTCGCCCGTGGCGCGCGATCCGACCGGCGTGACTCGTGAGCCGTTCGCGCGCCTCCCCGCAGTGCAGCGGGACTGCCGTCTCCGCTGCGTGGGTGGGCGTCGAGCACGAGGCCGCTGCGACGTCGTCGAGCAGCGTGCGGTCGGTGTGGTGGCCGACCGAGGCGATCACCGGCACGGGCAGCAGCGCGACGGTCCGGCACAGCGTCTCGTCGCAGAAGGCGAACAGGTCGGCGAGCGATCCGCCGCCGCGGGCCACGACGATCACGTCCACCTCGCCGCACGCGGCCAGGTCCTGCAGGCAGCGCGCGATCTCCGGAGCCGCGTGGCGATCCTGCACGGGGGCGAACGCCCACACCAGCCGCCCCGCCCAGCCGCGCCGCGACAGGCCCGCCAGCACGTCGTCGCGCGCCTTGCCGCGCTCCCCGGTGACCACACCGACGGAACGCGGAACCGCGCGGCGCTCCAGGTGCTTCTGGGGTTCGAAGAGGCCCTCGGCGTGCAGCTGCCGGCGCAGCCGCGCCAGCTGCGCGAGCAGGTCGCCCTCCCCGGCGATCCGCAGGTCGTCGACGAGGAAGGAGAACGAGGGCGAGGCGGTGCGGCTGCCGGGGTAGTAGTCGGGGCCGCCGGCGACGACGACCTGCGCGCCGTCGGCCAGCGCGCCGGTGCCGTCGAGCGCCTCCCAGTCGTTGCGCCACATGGAGCACGGCAGCGCCCCGCCGGCGTCGCGCAGCTCGAAGTAGACCTTGGCCCGGCTCGCGCCGAGGTTCCACACCTCCCCGAAGAGCTGGACGCGCGCGCGCCGGCGCAGCTCGTCGCGCAGCATGTCCGCGTAGGCGCCCACCGCGAAGGGCCCCGCCAGCGCGCTGCCGGGGATCCCGGCCGGCCGTGCGGTCTGCGGATCAGCCAACGGACTCACGCGCCGTGGCCTCGGCGAGCAGCCGCACGACGCCCGCCCGGTCGCCGCCGGGGACGGCCACCAGCGTCGTGACCCCGGCGGCCTCGTAGGCCGCGAGGCGGTCGTCGAGTCCGCCCGGGGTGGTGGCGATGCACGCCGAGTCGATCAGCTCGGGCGTGAGCGCCGTCGCGGCCCCGACCCGGTCGCCCTCGAGCATCTTCGCCTGGCATTCGCGCGCGGCCTCACCGTGGCCGTAGCGCTCGGCGAGCTCGACGTAGAAGTTCTTGTCGCGCGCGCCCATCGCGCCGAGGTAGAAGGCAAGCCACGGACGGGCCATGTCGCGTGCCTCGTCGAGGTCCTCGTGCACCGAGACCGGCACCACCGGGGCGACGTCGATCTCCTCCTGCGTGCGTCCGGCGCGCTCGAGGCCCGCGCGCAGCGGGTCCAGCAGGAGCTCGGGCTCGTCCGGGTTGAGCAGGAAGGGCAGCCACCCGTCGGCGATCTCGCCGACCTGCTCGACCGACTTCGGCCCGATCGCGCCGAGATAGATCGGGATGCGCTCCTGCACGGGGCGGGTGAGGAGCTTGAGCGGCTTGCCCAGGCCCGAGCCTCCGGCCGCCTTGTCGAGCGGAAGCGTCCACTCCTTCCCCGAGAACTCCAGCGGCCCCTCGCGGGCGAGGATCCGGCGCACGATCTCGACGTACTCGCGCGTGCGGCCGAGCGGGCGGCGGAACGGCACGCCGTACCAGCCCTCGGACACCTGCGGCCCCGACACCCCCAGACCGAGCCGGAAGCGCCCGTCGCTGAGGACGTCGAGAGTCGCTGCGGCCATCGCTGCAGCCGCCGGCGGCCGGGCGGGGATCTGCATCAGGCCGGAGCCCAGCGCGACGCGCTCGGTCTTGCCCGCCAGCAGGCCGAGGACCGAGACCGCGTCCTGTCCCCAGGCCTCGGAGATCCACACGGAGTCGATGCCCAGCTCGTCGGCGAGCAGGCTCAGCTCCACCTGCTCGGAGGCGGAGAACCACGGCCAGTAGGCGAGGAAGAGCCCGACGCGCATCGTCCGCGCGAGCCTAGAGCATCGCCCTCCGGCGGCAGATACGATCCGCGCCCCGTGGACCTGACCCTCTCGTCCGAAGAGCAGGCCTTTCGCGACGAGTTGCGCGTCTGGCTGCAGGAGAATCATCCGGGGCGCGAGCCCGAGGGCGACGAGGCCGCGTTCACCTTCCGGCGCGACTGGCAGCGCAGGCTGTTCGACTCCGGCTACGCGGGCGTCTCCTGGCCGCGCGAGTACGGCGGACGCGGCACCACGTTGATCGAGCAGGCGATCTTCAACGAGGAGACCGTGCGTGCCCAGGCGCCGCAGGTGGCCAACGTGCTCGGCCTGGCGATGGGCGGCCCCACGGTGATCGCGCACGGGACCGAGGAGCAGAAGCAGCGCTACCTGCCGCCGATCCTCTCAGCGGACGAGATCTGGTGCCAGGGCTTCTCGGAGCCGGACTCCGGCTCGGACCTGGCCTCGGTGAAGACCCGCGCGGTGCGCGACGGCGAACAGTGGCTGGTCACCGGGCAGAAGGTGTGGACGACCTTCGCCCACCACGCGAAGTGGTGCATGCTTGTCGCGCGCACCGACGCCGAGGCGCCCAAGCACAAGGGCCTCACCTACTTCCTGATGGACATGGAGCAGGATGCGGTGCAGGTGCGCCCGCTCGTGCAGATCACGGGCGAGGCGGAGTTCAACGAGCTGTTCCTCGAGGAGGCGCGCATCCCGCACGAGAACATCGTCGGGGGCGAGGGCAACGGATGGGCGGTGGCGATCACCACGCTGATGCACGAGCGCGCGACGTTGGCGTTCGGGCTTCAGGCCCAGGTAAAGATCACGCTCGGCGAGCTCTTCGAGAAGGCCCGCGCGACGCGGCTCGACGGCGCCAGCGCGGCCGAGGACCCGGTCAACCGCCAGCGCCTCGCGCAGCTCTACATCGAGTCGGAGGTGATGCGCCTCAACGCCTACCGCGGGCTCACCCAGACGATGAAGTACGGGGTGCCGGGGCCCGAGGGGTCGCTGGGCAAGTGGCAGTGGTCCGAGGTCAACCAGGCGCTGACCGAGCTCGCCACGGAGATCGCGGGCCCCCGCGCCCAGCTCGCGGCGGACGAGTGGACCTACCGCTTCCTGCGTGCCCGCGCCAACTCGATCGAGGGCGGTACCACCGAGATCCTGAAGAACATCGTCGCGGAGCGCGTCCTCGGCCTGCCACGCATGGCGAAGGCCAAGTGACCGGCGAGCAGGGCGACGCACCGTGAACTTCGACTTCAACGACGAGCAGCAGGCGATCAAGAGCGCCGCGCGCGAGATGCTGGGCAAGCGCTACACGCTCGAGGAGGTGCGCCGCCTCGCCGAGGACGTAGACGCCGCGGGCTATGGAGACGATCGCTGGGCCGAGCTCGCCGCGCTGGGCTGGCCCGGGATCTTCGTCGCAGAGGACCATGGCGGCCAGGGCCTCGGGATCGTCGAGCTGGTGATCCTCCAGGAGGAGCTCGGCTATGCGCTGGCGCCGACGCCGTTCTTCTCAAACGCGTGCGCGGGGCTCGTCCTCGAGGCCGCCGGCGACGATGCACAGCGAGAACGCTGGCTGGCCCCGCTGGCGGCGGGGGAGAAGCGCGGCACCCTGGCGGTCCACGACTCCGACGCGCCGAGCGCGATGGACGGCTTCACGCTGACCGCCGACGGGGGCCGGCTGACCGGGACCAAGATCGCGGTGGCCGACGCCGCCGCCGCGGACTTCCTGATCGTGGGCGAGCGCGACGCGCCGTGGCTGCTCGACGCGCGTGCCGACGGCGTCACCGTCACGCCCACGCCCGGCCTGGACCCGACGCGCCGGCTCTACGAGGTCCGCCTGGAGGGCGCCGAGGGCGAGCCGCTGCCGCGCGAGGGTCCCGAGCTCGGGCGCGCGCTGGACGCGATCGCCACGGCGCTCGCCGCCGAGTCCGTGGGCGTCGCCCAGCGGGCGATGGAGATGGCAGTGGACTACGCCAAGGAGCGCCGCCAGTTCGGCACGCCCGTCGGCGCCTTCCAGGCCGTGTCGCACCGTTGCGCGCAGATGCTGCTGGAGGTGGAGGGCGCGCGGTCGGTCACCTATCACGCCGCCTGGGCGCTCGATCACGAGCCCGCCACGGCGGCCCTGGCAAGCTCGATGGCCAAGGCCTACGCGTCCGACGCGGGGTGGCGGGTGACGGCATCGGCGCTCCAGGTCCACGGTGGCATCGGCTTCACCTGGGAGCACGACCTGCACTTCTTCCTCAAGCGCGCCAAGGCCAACGCGCACGCCTTCGGCGACTCGCGCTGGCACCGCGCGCGCGTCGCAGACCTCGCCGGCGTCTGAGGCGGAAGCCCGGGCTAGGGCTCGAGCCGGGCGCCGACGAACTGCGTGAGGCCGCTGATCCGCTGCGAGACCTGCGCGAACCCGCGCTCCCGCAGCGCGGCGGTGATCTCGCCGCGCTCGAACATCCGCATGCCGCTGCGGGCCCCGAGGAAGCCGTCGACCGTCCGCAGCGGCGCCGAGCGGGTACGGCACGAGGTGAAGATCGCAACGCGGCCGCCGGGCGTCAGCACGCGCGCCATGTGGTCGAGTGCGCTGAACGGGTCGTCGAACAGGTGCAGCGCGGCGAAGCAGCAGACGGCATCGAAGGCGTCGTCGCGGAACGGCAACTCGACAGCGTTGCCGCGCACGTAGGCGACGTTGCGGTCGCCCGGAGGCGGGGTGTCGCGGACCGCCCGCGCCAGCATCGTCGGCGATGCGTCGATGCCCACGGCGAGCCCGGCGGGGCCGACGGTGCGTGCGAACTCGCGCGTGAAGTTGCCCGGCCCGCACGCGAGGTCCAGGACGCCGTCGCCGGAGCCCAGCTCCAGCAGCTGGCGGGCGATCTTGTGCTCATCGGCCATCCCGGGGCCGAACAGCCCTTTGGCGACGCGGCCGAGCCCCGGCCGCCACCAGCGCTCGTAGACGACCGGCACGACGTCGGTGAGCATGAGGTCCTGGGCGGTCCCGGTCGAGGGAGGGTCGCTTCCGCCGAGCAGGTCGAGGTAGCCGGCCGAGGCTTCCGGGTCCGCGGGGCGGTGCTCGGGCGCGAGCAGGGGCAGCGCGCGCTCGAGCGCCTCGGGCAGCGCCTGGGCGGCCGTCTGGGTCACTCGGGCGGCGGGTCCGCCGCGAGCGAGGGCAGGGGGAGCTGTCCGTCCTGGGCGCCCTCTCCGCGGACCTCGCCGGAGAAGCCCAGCCGCTCGAGCCGTGCGATCTCGCGCTCGCCCTCCAGCCGCGCCGGGTGGTCGGCCGGGAGGCCGCGGACGAGTGCGGCGATGCGGTTGCGCAGCTGCAGCGCGAAGTGCGGGGTGGAGGCGCCGGAGAGCTGGCGGATGTCCTCCACCGTGACCTGGTGGTCGGGCCGTGCGCGCGCGGGGTGCTCGGCCTGGCTCATGACGCGGGCCGGTCGGGTGGCGCGGAAGCGGTCACCGGGACGATCTCCATCAGGGCGTCGATCCGGGATTGCTCGGCCACCGAGATCGTGCTCTCATCGCCGATCAGCCAGGCGTGGTTGTAGACGCCGCGCACGGGGTCGCGCTCGTACCCGGGCTGGATGTCGAGGAGGTACTGGATCAACGGCGCGGGCATCTCGTTGCCCGGCCCGACGAGCAGGAGCGGTCCGTACTTCCCCGTCGCCGACAGGGGAGCGGCGGCCGCCGCGTCGAGCGGCTTGCGCTCTGCGACGAAGACGAGGCCGTGGCCGGGATCGACGACGCCCCATCCGAAGCGCCCGTCGATGAAGCGCGCGAAGGCGATCGCGTTCCCCACCGCCGTGCGACCGCTCACGCGGGTCACGGTTCCGAGCCGGCGCAGGTCGCGGACCACCTTCTCGGAGACGACGTCCGGGGGACCGAGCACGTAGATCTTGGGCTGGCGGTGCGCGTTGAGGGCGACCCGCGTCTCGCGCGGGATGTTGTCGCGCGCTACGAACAGGATCGGGTCGCCCGACTTGGCAGCCCACGCCGCGGCGGGCATCGCGTAGGCGGCCGAGTCGGCGGAGGCGACGATGACGCGATCCGACGAGCGCCCGGCGGCGGCGCTCTGGACACGGTCGATCTGCTGCGCCAGCGCATACGGGCTCGAGCCGCCGATCGTGGTCGACTTGAAGCTTCCGGCCTTCGCGGCGCCGCCGATCCGCAGCACCTGGGCACCGCCGACCGCCTTGCTGCCGGTCGGCCGCAACGCCGCCAGGGCGCCCGCCGTCGCCGGCGGGAGCTCGTCGCCGTCGGTGAGCAGGATCGGCGCGCGCACCGGCGTGCTCATGAAGACGGCCGCGGCGACTCCGGCCTGCCAGTTCTTGCGGTCCACGAGGGTGACCGCCGCGGGCCGTGTGGTCGACGACTGCCCCGCGTAGACCGCCTGGGCGACGCCGGCGGCGTTGGCCACCGAGTCCGCCCCGCCGACCCGCGTCGTGTTCTTGGTCGCGAAGACCGGGAACCCGAGCGTCCTGGCCGCAGCCTCGTCACCGCCCTTCTGGCCGATCTTGGGCGACTGGCCGTCGTCGCCCTTCCCGCACGCGGCCACGAGCACCGTGACGAGCAGGAGGACGCAGGCGAGGACGGCGCCGCGCCGGGGCGTCGTGGCGGTGACCATGGCGCGGACGATAGCGGGGCGCCGGTGGACCGGGCGGCGATCGCGCAACGGGACTGACGCACGCATCAGCTTCGCCGTCCGGAGCGGTACACTTCGTCCTGGTTGACTGACCAGTCAACCGCCGAACGGCGCCCGCAGCAGGGCGCGGCGGCCGGACCCGGAGCCGTGTCACCGTGGACTTTCGCCTTTCCGAGGAGCAGCTTGCCTTCCAGGCGCACTGCCACCGCTTCGCCGAGGAGGTCATGCGCCCGGCGGCAGCCAAGCACGACCGGGACCAGTCGGTTCCGTGGGAGGTCATCAAGCAGGCGCGCGAGTGGGACCTCCACGGGCTGGAGCTCCTGCAGAAGATGGCCACCGACTCCGAGGGCCTCCTCGGCGTCATGTACGCCGAGGAGCTGCACTGGGGCTGCGCGGGCATCGCGCTCGCGATCTCGGCCTCGTCGCTGGCCGCGGCCGGCATCGCCTCCTCCGGAACGCCCGAGCAGATCGGGCGCTGGGTCCCCGAGTGCTACGGCCTGGGCGACGAGATCAAGATCGGCGCCTACGCCGTCACCGAGGCGGGCGCCGGCTCCGACGTGAAGTCGCTGCGCACGACCGCCAAGCGAGACGGCGACGAGTGGGTCATCAACGGCACCAAGGTCTTCATCTCCAATGGCGGCATCGCCGACGTCAACGTGGTGGTCGCGACCGTGGACCCCGAGCTGGGACACCGCGGCCAGGCCTCTTTCATCGTCCCGAAGGGCACTCCGGGCCTCTCGATGGGCAAGAAGGAGGACAAGCTCGGCATCCGCGCCTCCCAGACGGCCGAGGTGGTGCTCGAGGATTGCCGCGTTCCGCTCGACCACCTGCTCGGAGGAATGGACAAGCTCGAGCGCAAGCTCGAGCGCGCCCGCACGGGCCAGAGCGGCGGGGCCTCCAACGCCCTGGCCACCTTCGAGGTCACCCGGCCGCTGGTCGGCGCCTCGGCGCTGGGGATCGCCCAGGCCGCCTACGACTGGACGCTGGACTGGCTGGAGGGCCGCGAGTACGAAGGCGAGCCGCTGGTCGACCAGCAGCGCGTCCAGCAGGTGCTGGCCGACGTCGCCACGGAGCTCGACGCCGCCCGCCTGCTGGTGTGGCGCGCCGCGTGGATGGGCCGCAACGGCGTCCCGATGACCGCCGGGCAGGGCTCGATGTCCAAGCTCAAGGCCGGCGACGTGGCGATGTGGGCGACCACCGCGCTGATGGACCTCGTGGGCCCGGAGGCGTCGCTCACCGACCACCCGCTGGAGAAGTTCTTCCGCGACGCCAAGATCTACCAGCTCTTCGAGGGCACGGCCCAGATCCAGCGTCTGGTGATCTCGCGGATGCAGGTGACCGAGCGCCGCCGCCGGCTGGACGAGGCCGCCGAGGTGCTGGCGGACGTCGCGGCCGCCCAGAACGGGAAGGTCGGGCGCGCCGCCCAGGCGACCGTCGCGGGCGCCGCGTCCTAGGCGTTGACGGAGGTCTCGACGCGCAACCGGGTCGCGATCGAGGTCGATCGCGAGCTCTGCTACGGGTTCGGCGACTGTGTCGACACCGTTCCGGCGGTCTTCGCGCTCGACGAAGAGGAGACGGCGATCGTGCTCGATCCCGACGCCGCGCCGCTCGACGACATCGTCGAGGCGGCGCAGAACTGCCCGGTCGACGCGATCGTGATCACCGGCGAGGACGGGGCCCAGATCTATCCCTAGGCGATCCGGCCGGCTGCCCGCGCGATTGGCGTAGGCTTCCGGGCTCCCTTTACCCCACTGCTTTCGAGGAGGACGCGATGGCCGGCATCTCCGGGCGCATGTCCACCGTCATCAAGGCCAAGGTCTCCAAGCTGCTGGACCGCGCCGAGGATCCCGGCGAGACGCTCGAGTACTCCTACCAGAAGCAGATCGAGCTGCTCCAGAACGTCAAGAAGGGCATCGCCGACGTCGTCACGTCCAAGAAGCGCCTTCAGCTCCAGTCCCAGAAGCTCGAGCAGAGCGTGGTCAAGCTCGACACGCAGGCCCGTCAGGCCCTCTCGGCCGGCAACGAGGAGCTCGCCCGCGCTGCGCTCGAGCGCAAGCAGCTCGCTCAGTCCGAGCTGCAGTCGCTCGACCAGCAGGTCACCGAGCTCGAGGGCCAGCAGCAGTCGCTGACCGAGAACGAGAAGCGCCTGCGGGCCAAGATCGAGGCCTTCCGGACCAAGAAGGAGGTCATCAAGGCGCAGTACTCGGCCGCCGAGGCGCAGGTGCAGATCTCCGAGGCCGCAACCGGCGTGGGCGAGGAGATGGCCGACGTCGGCCTCGCGATGCAGCGCGCCGTCGACAAGACCGAGAACATGCGCGCACGCGCCTCCGCGGTGGAGGAGCTCGAGAAGGCAGGCACCTTCGAGGACATCACGGAGCTGGGCAGCGGGTCCGACGACATCGATCGTCAGCTCCACGAGCTGACCAGCTCCTCGCAGGTCGACGACGACCTGGCCAAGATGCGCGCGGAGCTGGGCAGCGGTGGCGGCGAGACGCCGGCGCTCGAGCCCGCCGAGGCCGAGAAGGAGCAGTCGTCGTGATCGTCCGGATCGCCACGGAGGACCAGTACGAGCTCTCCGACGACCACGCCACCCGGCTCAACGAGCTCGACAACGCGATCGTCGATGCCGTGGACGCCGGCAACGAGGACACCTTCCGCCAGCTCTTCGACGAGATGCTCGGCCTGATCCGGCGCGACGGCAGGCCGCTCGACGACGACGACCTGCGCGATTCCGAGGTGATCGTCCCTCCGCCCGACCTCTCCTTCGAGGAGGCCGGGAGGGAGTTCAGCGGCGAGGGCCTGATCCCGGGCTGATCGTCGCTTGCGGGCGGCGGCGCGGGCTGGTCAGTGGCGCGCCCGGCGGGTGCGCGAGCGCTCCTCCTGCTTGGCCACCACGTTGGCGACCAGCTTGAGGATCTGCTCGGAGCCCTCCGCCTTGGCGTGACCCAGCTCGAAGGCCTCGCGCCAGTGGCCGATCCGCCCGTCCTCGACCAGCGCGTTGAACTCCGCGCGGGGGAGGATCAGCCGGACACGCGCGTCGGAGGCGATGTCCTTGGTCACCTTGGGGCCGGGAAGCTCCACGCGAAAGAGCTGGACGTCGCCGCGGCCGCGCAGCTCGACGCCGAAGACGATCTGCAGCGGCTCCAGCGCGGGGACCTCGCGCAGGAACCTCTGCACCGCCTGCTCGATCAGCTTCCTGGTGTCCCCCGCCATGCACGGACCATAATGCCTGGCGCCGGCGGGCCTAGATCCTGTGCCGCTGCAGCAGCTTCTTGCCGATCACCATGCGCTGGATCTCGGAGGTGCCCTCGCCGATCAGCAGCAGGGGCGCGTCGCGGTAGAGGCGCTCGATTTCGTACTCCTTGGAGTAGCCATAGCCGCCGTGGATGCGAAAGCACTCCTCGACGCAGAAGCGCCCGGCCTCCGAGGCGAAGAGCTTGGCCATGCCGGCCTCGAGGTCCGAGCGCTCCCCGGCGTCCTTGAGGCGCGCGGCGCGCAGCGTCATCAGCCGCGCCGCGTCGACCTGCGTCGCCATGTCGGCGAGCTTGAACTGGATCGCCTGGTGCTGGGCGATCGGCTTGCCGAAGGTCTTGCGCTCCTGCGAGTAGCGCAGCGCCAGCTCGAGCGCGCGCTGCGCGATGCCGACGCCTCGAGCCGCCACGTTGACGCGGCCGACCTCCAGCGCGTCCATCATCTGGACGAAGCCCTGCCCCACGCCGGCGTCCTCGCCGCCGAGGACGTTCTCGGCCGGGCAGCGGTAGCCGTCGAAGATCAGCTCCGTGGACTCCACGCCCTTGTAGCCCATCTTCTTGATCTTGGGCGGCACGTTGAAGCCCTGCCAGTCGCCGGTGTTCTCGCTGACGCCCGGCTCCTTCTCGGCGATGAAGCAGGTCATTCCCTTGTAGGGCGGGTCGGCCTTGGGGTCGGTCTTGACCAGCACGAAGCACAGTCCCGACATCAGCCCGTTGGTCACCCACATCTTCTGGCCGTTGAGCTCCCAGGCGCCGTCGTCGAGCTTGCGCGCCGTCGACTTGATCCCCTGGACGTCGGAGCCCACCTCGGGCTCGGACAACGAGAACGACGCCCGCAGCTCGCCGGTGGCCATCCGCGGCAGGAACTTCTCGCGCTGCTCGTCGGTGCCGAACTTCATCAGCAGGTAGGAGCCGATGAAGTGGGTGTTGACGATCCCGGAAATGGAGATCCAGCCGCGCGAGAGCTCCTCGACGATCATCGCGTAGGTGGTCAGGTCGAGTCCCATCCCGCCGTGCTCCTCGGGGATCGTCACGCCGAAGAGCCCCAGCTCCTTCATCTGCTCGACGATCGGCTCGGGGAACTCGTCCTCGTGGTCGTAGTGCTCGGCGTTGGGGAGGATCTGCTCGTCGGCGAACTGGCGCACCATCTCGGTGATCGCCTTCTGCTCGTCGGTCTTGTCGAGGAACGGCTGGGTGGCTACGGCCATTGGTGAGGGCTCCGGGGTCGGTGGAAGTCCGGCGTGGCGGGGCAGGGAGGATACCGGCGGGCCGCCGATAGCCTGGCGCGCGTGAACTTCGCCCGCGACGTGGTCGATGCGGCTCCCGCCGGGCGCACGGCGCTGGTGGCGCTCGACGGCGAGGGCCGCCGCCGCGAGCTGTCCTTCGGCGAGGTCTCCGAGCTCGGCGCGCGCCTGGCCGGCACGCTCGCCGCCCGCGGCGTCGCGCGCGGCGACGTGGTGATGACGCTCGTGGGCAACCGGCCGGAGTGGGTGCTGGCGATGCTCGCCTGCTTCCGGCTCGGCGCGGTCGTCCTTCCCTGCACGGAGCAGCTGCGTGCGCACGACCTGCGGCTGCGCATCGCGGCGGCGCGGCCGGCGGCGATCGTGGCCGACGAGCGCGACCTGGGAGAGCTCGAGGCGGCAGCTCCGACCTGTCCAGTGATGACCGTCCCCGATGACGGCCTGTTCGCCGGCGTCCCCGCGCCGGCGGCCGAGCTGGCGCCGGGGGACCCGTGCCTGATCGCGTTCACCAGCGGGACCGCGGGTAAGCCCAAGGGCGTGCTGCACGCGCAGCGCTACCTGCTCGGCCAGCACCTTCAGGCCGAGCACTGGCTCGACGCGCGCGCGGGGGAGACCGTCTGGTGCACGGCGGCCAGCGGCTGGTCGAAGTCGGCGCGCAACGCCTTCATCGCCCCGTGGCTGCGCGGCGCTACCGCCCTGCTCCACGACGCGCGCTTCGACCCGGAGGAGCGCCTCGATCTCGTCGCGCGCGAGCGCGTCGACGTGCTGTGCATGGCGCCGACGGAGTACCGCGTGATCGCCAAGCGCGCGCGGCTGCGGCCGCTCGACGGGCTGCGCGGACTGGTCGCGGCGGGCGAGGCGCTCGACCCCGACGTGATGCGCGCGTGGGAGGAGGCGACGGGGCTGGTGATCCGCGACGGCTACGGCCAGACGGAGACCGGCCACCTGACCGGCAATCCGCCGGGCGTGCCGGCGCGGCCGGGCTCGATGGGACGCGCGCTCCCGGGCATCGAGCTGGCCGTGGACGACGGCGAGCTGGTCGCCGACCCGGCTTCCATCCCCACGTTCTTCGCCGGCTACCTGGGGGAGGCGGGCCCGTCGCCCGGTCCCTGGCGGACCGGCGACCGGGTCCATCGCGACGAGGACGGCTACCTCTACTTCGAGGGCCGCGCGGACGACGTGATCATCTCGGCGGGCTATCGCATCGGCCCCTTCGAGGTCGAGTCCGCGCTGGTCGAGCATCCCGCCGTCGCCGAGGCCGCCGTCGTCGCCGAGCCCGACGATGAGCGCGGCTCGGTAGTGCGGGCGGTGGTCGTCCTGCGCGAGGGCCACGCGCCGGGCGACGCGCTGGCCGCCGAGCTTCAGGAGCACGTGCGCTCGCGGACCGCTCCGTACAAGTACCCGCGCCTGGTCGACTTCGCCGACGAGCTCCCGCGCACCGCGAGCGGAAAGGTCCGCCGTGCGGTGCTGCGCCGCTCCTGACCGGGGCGGGCGGCGTCGGACTCAGCCGGTGAGCGCGACGACGGCGTCGATCTCGACGGCGGCGCCCCCGGGCAGCGCGGACACGCCAACCGTCACGCGCGCCGGTGGATCGGCGGAGAAGAACCCCCCGTATACCTCGTTGACCTCGTTGAAGCGCTCCATGTCGGTCACGTAGATCGTCGTGCGGGCGGCGTCACGCAGGTCGGCCCCCGCCGCGGCGCACACCACCGACAGGTTCTCCAGGCAGCGGCGGGTCTGATCGGCGACTGAGTCGGACACGAGCTCCCCGCTCTCGGGGTCGAGCGCGATCTGCCCGGAGCAGAACAGCAGGCCCCCGGCGCGGATCGCGTGGGCGTAGGGCCCGATCGCGGCGGGGGCGCCCATCGCGGTGACGGGCTCTCGGTGGTGGGACATCGGACTGCCTCCTTGACGGGTTCGACGGCGACCCTACCCGCGCCGGGCGTGGGGACGCAGGACGAGGGGTAGCCTCGGTGCATGCCCAACCGGCTGGCCGGCGAGACCTCTCCCTACCTCCTCCAGCACAAGGACAACCCCGTCGACTGGCATCCGTGGGGCGAGGAGGCGCTGGCTGCGGCGCGCGAGCGCGACGTCCCGCTTCTGGTCTCGATCGGCTACTCCGCCTGCCACTGGTGCCACGTGATGGAGCGCGAGTCCTTCGAGGATCCCGAGGTGGCCGGGGTGATGAACGAACGGTTCGTATGCGTGAAGGTCGACCGCGAGGAGCGTCCCGACGTCGATGCGATCTACATGGACGCGGTCCAGGCGATGACCGGTCACGGCGGCTGGCCGCTGAACGCGTTCGTGACGCCCGAGCAGGTGCCGTTCTACGCCGGCACGTACTTCCCGTCCCAGCCGCGTCACGGCATGCCGAGCTGGCGCCAGGTGCTCGATGCGGTCTCCGACGCCTGGCGAGACCGGCGCGGGGAGATCCGCGAGAGCGCCGAGCGGATCGTCGAGCGCCTCCGGGGGGCTGCCGTCCTGCAGCCCTCGGCCCGGCCGATCGATCCCTCCGTCCTCGACGACGCGGTGCGGGCGCTCGGCAGCGCCTATGACCGCACGCACGGCGGGTTCGGCGGCGCGCCGAAGTTCCCGCCCGCCTCGGCGATCGAGCTCCTGCTGGCCCGGGGCGAGCGCGAGATGGCGCTCGGGACCCTCCGGGCGATGGCGGCGGGCGGGATCTACGACCAGGTGGGAGGCGGCTTCGCTCGCTACGCGGTGGACGCGACCTGGACCGTGCCGCACTTCGAGAAGATGCTCTACGACAACGCGCTGCTGGCCCGCACCTACCTGCACGGTTTCCAGGCGAGCGGGGACGAGGACCTGCGCCGGGTCTGCGTCGAGACGCTGGAGTGGGCCGTGCGCGAGATGCGCGGTGAGGAGGGCGGCTTCTACGCGGCGCTCGACGCCGACTCCGAGGGCGTCGAGGGCAAGTACTACGTGTGGACGGTCGCGGAGCTGCGAGAGGTGCTCGGCGACGCGGCCGACGAGGCGATCGCGTACTTCGGCGCGACGGAGGGCGGGAACTTCGAGGGCGCCAACGTGCTGGAGGCGCGGGGCCCGGTGCCGCAGCGCCTTGGTGAGATCAAGCGCCTGCTCTACGCGGCGCGCGAGCGGCGCGTGCGCCCGGGCCTCGACGACAAGCGGCTGACCTCCTGGAACGCGCTGATGATCGCGGCGCTGGCCGACGCGGGCGCCGTGCTCGAGCGCCAGGACCTCCTGGATGCGGCGACGGGATGCGCGGAGTTCGTGCTCCGAGACCTGCGCGACGACCGCGGCCGGCTGCTGCGCACGTGGAAGGACGGCCGCGGGAGGCTCGACGGCTACCTGGAGGACCACGCCTTCATGCTCGAGGCGCTGCTCGTGCTCTACGAGGCCACCTTCGATGCGCGCTGGTTCGGCGAGGCGCGCGCGCTGGCCGACACGCTGATCGAGCACTTCGCCGACCCCGAGCGCGGCGGCTTCTTCACCACCGCCGACGACCACGAGGCGCTCGTCGCGCGGCGCAAGGACCTCGAGGACACGCCGATCCCCAGCGGCTCCTCGAGCGCGGCCCTCGGGCTGCTGCGGCTGGCCGCGCTGACGGGCGAGCGCGCCTACGAGGAGCGCGCCGTCGGCGTGCTGCGGCTGGTCCACGAGGTCGCCGCGCGCCATGCCCAGGCCTTCGGCCACATGCTCCAGGCGATCGACTTCCACACCGCGCCGGTGCGCGAGGTGGCGCTGGTGGGCGAGGGGCTCGAGCCGCTGGAGCGCGTGGTGCGCAGCGCCCACCGGGCGCACGTTGTCCTTGCCGGGGCGCGCTCGGACGCCGAGAAGGACGGCGTGCCGCTGCTCGAGGGCCGCTCCCCGGTGGACGGCCGGGCCGCCGCCTACGTGTGCGAGCGCTTCGTCTGCCGGCGGCCCGTGACCGACCCGCGCGAGCTCGCGGCGATGCTCGACGAAGGCCCGCCCGGCGAGCCCTCCGCCGGCCCTTGACAGGACGTTGACAGGCGGCAATCCGGTCGGTCGCGCGACGTGGTAGAAACGCGCCGCGATGAGCCGGCTCCTCGTCTTCCCCAGCGGCCGCCGCGCCAAGTGGCTGGTCTTCGGCCTGTGGTTCGCGTTCATCTTCATCGCCTCCGGGCCGGCCCAGCTGCCGACCAAGTTCGCCGAGGCCGAGAAGAACGAGTCGACCTCGTTCCTGCCCGGTGACGCCGAGTCGACCAAGGCGCTCGAGGCGACCAAGGAGCTGACCGGCGGCGAGAAGGCGGCGATCGTGGTCGTCTACCGGCGCGAGGGCGGCCTGACCGCGGCCGACCAGGCCAAGATCGCGTCCGACCGCGGCAGGCTCAACGCGAAGAAGCTGCGGGCGACCTCGCCCTACCGCGAGCCCGCCTTCGCGCCCGACCGCACGGGTGCGCTGCTGATCGCCGAGGTGACCAGCGACGGCGAGTCCGACACGATCATCGACCCCGTCGAGTTCGCCCGCGACACCGTCTCGAACCCCGGCGGCGGCCTCGAGGTGAAGGTGACCGGCGGCGCCGGCTACGCGGCCGACGCGATCAAGGTCTTCGAGTCGATCAACGGGACGCTGCTGATGGCGGCCGGGGGGCTGGTCTTCTTCCTGCTGATCCTGATCTACCGCAGTCCGATCTTCCTCTTCGTGCCGCTGCTGGCCGTCATCTTCGCGGAGATCGCGTCTCGCTCGGTCGGCTACGGGCTGTCCGAGCTGGGCGTGACGGTGAACGGCCAGTCCTCGTCGATCCTCTCGGTCCTGGTCCTGGGGGCGGGGACCGACTACGCGCTGCTGCTGGTGTCGCGCTACAAGGAGGAGCTGCGCCGCCACGAGGACAAGCACGAGGCCCTGCGGCTGGCGCTGCGGACGGCCGGCCCGGCGATCTTCGCGTCGGGAATGACCGTGATCGCCGCGCTGCTGTGCCTGTCGGTGGCCGACCTCAACGGCACCTCCGGGCTGGGGCCGATCGGCGCTGTGGGGATCGCGGTCGCGATGCTCGCGATGCTGACCGTCCTGCCCGCGCTGCTTGTGATCGTCGGGCGGCGAGCCTTCTGGCCGTTCGTCCCGCACGTCGGCGACGAGGGCGCCGACGTCACGCACGGGTTCTGGCGCAAGGTGGGCGAGCGGGTGAGCGCGCGCCCGCGGCGCGTGTGGATCGGCGCGGTCGTCGTGCTGGTGATCTTCTCGCTCGGCAGCCTGAACTTCTCCAGCGGCCTGACGTCGGGCAACTCCTACCGCGAGGACGTGGAGTCCGTGCAGGGGCAGGAGCTGCTGGCCCAGTCCTTCCCGGCCGGGGCCAACGCGCCGACGGAGGTCATCGTCCGCGATCCCTCGCGCGCCACGGCCGCCGCGTCGGCCGTCAAGGGCGCGCCCGGCGTCGAGAGCGTGGTGGAGGTGACGCGTGGGCCGCGTGGGGTCCTGCTCAACGCGACGCTGGAGCCCGAGCCCTACTCCACGGAGGCCTACGCGCTGGTAGACGGGATCCGCGAGGCCGCCCGGGAGGCCGGCGGGCCCGAGACGCTCGTTGGCGGCGCAACGGCGGTCGAGTTCGACGTCCGCGAGGCGGCGGCGCGCGACACGCTGGTGATCGTGCCGCTGGCCCTGCTCGTCGTCTTCCTGATCCTCGCCGTGCTGCTGCGCGCGCTGCTGGCCGCGGTGCTGCTGATCGCGACGGTCGTGCTGTCCTTCGCCGCCGCGCTCGGGGTGGGCGCGGTGGTCTTCGACGTGGTGTTCGGCTTCCCGGGCAGCGATCCGTCGCTGCCGCTTTTCGCCTTCGTGTTCCTGGTCGCGCTGGGCATCGACTACAACATCTTCCTGATGGCGCGGGTGCGCGAGGAGGCGCTGCGGCACGGCACTCGCCGCGGGATGCTGCGCGGGCTGGCGGTCACCGGCGGCGTGATCACGTCGGCGGGCATCGTGCTGGCCGGGACCTTCTCGGTGCTCGCCGTCCTGCCGCTCGTCTTCCTCACGGAGCTCGGCTTCGTGATCGCCTTCGGCGTCCTGCTCGACACGTTCATCGTGCGCTCGCTGCTGGTGCCGGCGCTGGTCTTCGACATCGGGCCGAAGATCTGGTGGCCCTCGACGCTCGCGCAGTCGATCGACCGGCGCGAGCTGTTCGTGCCCAGCGCGGACCGCGAAGCCGAGGAGGCGCGCGAGCGCGCGGCCGGGGCCCCGGCTCCCGCCACCGGGAGCAGCTAGCCAGCGCGCTCATTCGAGCGCGCTGCGGCGGCTAAGGCCCGCGCCGGCGGCCCTCGCGCGCCAGCAGGCGCAGGGACAGCCCGGTCACCCGGTCGAGCGCGCGATCCGGCAGCACGTGCGCGAGCGCGGCCTGCACCCTGGCGTCGGGGCCCACCAGGTAACGGGTGCGCGGCCGGCGCGCCGTCAGGGCGTGCTCGACTGCATCGGCCACCTTCGCCGGCGGTATCCCGCGCGCCGCGATCGCGCCCGCGGCGGAGGCGACGTCGCGCAGCCGGGACTCGTAGATCGTGCGGCCCTCGGGCGGGATCCTGCCGATCTCCTCGTCGACGTTGTCAAGGCCCTTGCGCCAGATCTCTGTCGCGATGGAGCCGGGCTCGATCAGCGCGACGTGGATGCCCGACGGCGCGAGCTCCTGGCGAAGCGCGTCCGAGATGCCCTCCATCGCGTACTTGGAGGCGTTGTAGGCGCCGTTGAACTGGGTGGCCATCCGACCGCCGATCGAGCCGATGTTGACGAGGCGGGCTTGGGGCGCGCGCCGCAGGAGCGGGAGGAAGGCCTGCGAGACGGCGACCTGGGCGACGGTGTTGAGCTCGAGCTGCCAGCGCAGGTCCTCGATCGGCAGGAACTCGAGCGGGCCGGTCACGGCGCCCCCTGCGTTGTTGACCAGCCCCGCCAGGCCCCCGGCGCCGACGGCCTCCTCCACCTGCGCGCGCGCGGCGCCGATCGACTCGGCCTCCGTCACGTCGACCATCACCGGCCGCACCCGTTCCGGCGCGCGCTCGCGCAGCCGCTCGCCGTCCTCCTCCTTGCGCACCCCCGCGAAGACCTCGAAACCCAACGAGGCCAGTCGGAGCGCGGTCGCCTCGCCGATCCCGCTCGACGTCCCGGTGACCAGCACGGCGCCGCGGCCGGGCATCACAGCACCGGCAGGTAGCGGTCGAGCTCCCACGGCGTCACCTGGACGCGGTAGTCCTCCCACTCCTGGCGCTTGATCTCGACGTAGCGGTTGAACATGTGCTCGCCCAGCGTCCGCAGCACGAGCTCGGACTCCGAGGTGAGCTCGATCGCCTCGCCGAGCGTCTCCGGGAGCTGCTCGATCCCCAGCCGCCTGCGGTCATCGGGGGACAGGTGGTAGAGGTTCTTCTCCATCGGCTCGGGCAGCTCGTAGCCCTTCTCGATGCCCTCGAGCCCCGCCTGGAGCAGCACGGCGAAGGTCAGGTAGGGGTTGCAGGCGGGGTCGGGGCAGCGCAGCTCCATCCTGGTCGCCTGCTCCTTGCCAGGGTGATAGAGCGGGACCCGCACCAGGGCCGAGCGGTTGCGCCGTGACCACGCGACGTAGACGGGAGCCTCGTAGCCGGGGACGAGCCGCTTGTAGGAGTTCACCCACTGGGCGAAGATCGAGCAGATCTCGCGCGCGTGCTTGAGCTGGCCCGCGATGAACGCCTTGCCGGTCTCCGAGAGGAAGTACTGGTCGTCGGCGTCATAGAACGCGTTGCCTCCCTCGCGAAACAGCGACTGGTGCGTGTGCATGCCCGACCCGTTCTCGCCGAACAGCGGCTTGGGCATGAAGGTCGCGTGGTGGCCGTACTTCATCGCGTACTCCTTGACCGTGATGCGGTACGTCATGCAGTCGTCGGCCATCTTCAGCGCGTCGGCGTAGCGCATGTCGATCTCGTGCTGCGAAGGCCCCACCTCGTGGTGGGTGTACTCCACGTGGATCCCGAGCTGCTCGAGCGCGAGCACGGTCTCGCGCCGCAGGTCGGACCCGGCGTCGAGCGTGGTCAGGTCGAAATAGCCGCCCTCGTCGAGCACCTCGGTGCTCTTGGCGTCGCGGAAGTAGAAGTACTCGAGCTCGGGACCGACGTTGAAGGTGTCGAATCCCATCGCGCTTGCCCGCTCGAGCGCGCGGCGCAGGACGTGCCGCGGGTCTCCCTCGTACGGCGTGCGCTCGGGCGTGAGCACGTCGCAGAACATCCGCCCGACCCCCTGTTCCTCCGGGCGCCACGGCAGCACCGTGAACGTCGACGGATCCGGCATCGCGATCATGTCGGACTCCTCGATCGCGTTGAAGCCGGTGATGGAGGAGCCGTCGAACCCCATCCCGCCCTCGAACGCGTCGTCGAGCTCGGCGACGTTGATCGAGAAGGACTTCAGCTGCCCCAGGATGTCGGTGAACCAGAACCGGATGAAGCGGATCGCGTTGTCCTCGACGATCGCCTTGACGTCGTCGGCGGTGGTGGGTCGGTCGGCCACGGAAGCCCTCCTCCTGGATCGGCGGGGACGCGAAGCGCCGGGCGCCGGGCCCGGCCTCGGCGAACCCTAACGCGGCGATCGTCGCAGGGCGAGACGCGGCTCCTGTGGCGGAGCTCGCCTCTGCCGGCGCGGGTGCTTAGACGCGGTCCATGGGCGCCATCCAGCGCTGCGCCCAGGACTTCAGCTCCGCCAGGGCGGGCTGGAGCTCGCGGCCCATCGGCGTGAGGGAGTACTCGACCCGCACGGGAGGGCCGGAATGCACCGAGCGCGCGACCACGCCGTGGGCCTCGAGCTCCTTGATCCGCTCGGAGAGCAGGCGGTCGGAGAGGTCGGGGACCGCCTGGGCGATCTCGGAGAAGCGCAGGGCGCGGCCCTCCTCGCCGGCCTCCATCAGCACGGCGAGGATCGCTCCCGTCCAGCGCTTGCCGACCAGCTCGACGGCCTGGTGGTACAGCGGACAGCAGGCGCCGGCACGTCCCTGCGCCTGCTGTCCGGCCTGCGCGGGCATCGGCCTACGCGGCGCGGAGCGCGCGAGTCTCCTCGGACGATCCGTCGACCGGGACCTCGCCCGCGACGTTGATCGTCGCGGTGAAGGCCTCGAGCGACATGTACGCGATCGCCTCGAGGATCTCCTCGTCGCTCCAACCGGCCTCGCGCGCCTCCTCGTGGAGGTGCATCGGGGCGCGGCCGTTGCCCTGCACCAGCTCCTTGAGGTAGCGCAGCAGCGCGGCATGACGCTCGTCGTTCGACTCGAAGTCCCGCGCCAGCGCCACCTCGTCGATCGTCAGCCCGGCCGTGCGCGCCATCCGCGTGTGCATGGCGATCCCGGGCTCGGACTGGTAGTGGTCGGCGACCGCCAGCGCGATGCGCTCGATCGTCGCGAGGTCCAGCTTGCCCTGGCGCAGCTCCGCCCGGAACCGGGCGTAGCCCCGCAGCGCCGCGGGAGAGCCGGCCAGCACGCCGAGGAAGTTCGGCAGCTGACCCGCGGTCGCCAGCGCACCCTTGAGCACGGGAACCGAGCCTTCGGGGGCGGTGAGGTCGTCGTGGATGTGGAACCTGCTCATCCGGGTCTTCATGTCGCTCTTTCTGGGGGGAGGAGAGTGGGTGGAACGCTGCAGGCGCCCCGCTTCACTAACTGGCACTTCTTACGATCGGTAAGTTTAGCGGTGAGCCGGCGGACGCGCAACTTCGTGCGTATGGAGGTATACGCGCGGGCCTAAAGGCCGGGTCAGTGGCGGTTTGGTCGCTGGTTCCTGTTGCCGGTCGCTGAGCGCCGGCGGGTGCTCGCGTTCGTTCCTGGGTGCCGAGCCCTACCGGGTGCCCGGTGGCTGCGGTCGCGGTCGGAGCCCCGGCCGCGTGAACGGCGGCATTTAGGGGTGTGAGTCAACAGCTGGCTGGGCTTCGTTGCTGAGTAATGGAGCCCAGGGCCTACACAACTCAGCAATCGACGGGGCGCGCCGCCCCGCGGCGACAGTCCTAGGCCTGAGCCCGTTTCCTAAATGCCGCTGTTCGCGTTCGCCGGGGCGCTCATCGACGACGGCGACCGGCGACCAACGACGAACGACCGACGACCAGCGACTAGACCGCAGCCTGCGACGAAGTCGCCGCCACCAGGATCAGGAACACAGCCATCACGACCGCCCACATCGCGATCCGGTCGGGCCGTGCGCCGAGGCGGTCCGTCGCGGATCGGGGCGGCCGCCGGCGCTCCATCTCGACGAGCCGGGGGCCGCGCGACGGCAGCGCGACGGTCTGACCCGCCTGTACCTCGCGCAGACGGCGGGGCGGGGGGGCCGGGTCCGGATGGCCGGTGATCGTGACTGTGCGCCGGGGGCGCGAAGGCCGGTCCTGCTCGAGATCCGCGCGTGGCGCGCGGGCGGTTGCCTGTGGCATCGTGACGAGTCCCTTTCCTTGCTTGCGGGGTTAGCTGACGGGCTCGCGCGGAAAGAGCCGCGCTACGCCTCTCGGCGATTCGCCCCAACTGCCTCTTGGGTCCCCCGCTTTCCGGTCGGCCTGGCCCCTGTGCCGGCGCGACGGAAACTCAGCGGTTATGACGCGCCGCATGCTAACAGCGTGCGCGGGCGTCCTCTTTTCCGGGCAGCGTTATGGAAACGGCTACGCGCCGCGGGCGAGCCGGGCCTGCTCCTCGACCGTGCGCTCGGCCGTGGGCATCGCCTCGAGCCGCTCGTCGGGGATCGGCTCTCCGCTCTCGACCGAGAGCCCGTAGCCGCCCTCGGCGAGACGCTTCTCGGCACGCTCCACCGCGGCGAGCTCCTCGCGCACCCGCTCGGCGACGCCGGCGTCGCGCTCCTGCTCGAATAGCTCGGACCCCGCGTCCGCCGGATGCTGGTCGACGTGGGAGAGCTCCTCGTCGTGGTGGTCGGGCGCGAGCTCGGCCAGCGCATGCTCCAGGCGCTCGCGCTCGGCGGCCAGCAGCTCGCGTGCTCGCGCGTCGTCCACGGCTACTGGGTCCCCGCGACCGCGGCGACGAAGGAGGCGACGTCCTGGGCATCGCGGCCCTGGACGATCTGCGCCGGCATCCGGCCGATCCCGCGGGCGCGGCCGTTGAGCACGGCGTCGAGGACGAGTCCGCGCGGAGGCTTGATCCTGTCGAGGTCCGGGCCCGTCTGCCCGACGGTGTTCGCCGCCGCCAGCGTGTGGCACTGGTTGCAGCGCTGGCCGAAGATCTCGCGCCCGCGCTTCTGGGACGCGTTGAGCTTCACCCGCGCGTCGCCCACCTCGTCCTTGCTCTCGCTGCCGGCGATGACCAGGGTCGGGACCGCCACGCCCATGCCGAGGAACACGACGGCGAGGACCGTGGCCGTGATGCGGCGCCCCCGGCGCGACTGGGCGTGCAGCACGCGCTCGCGCGCGGCGCCGGGCCCCCCGCTCATGGCCACCACGAAGATGCCGAGCGCGAGGGCGATCCAGACGGTTAGGAAGAGGGCGGCGCCCATCGCGCGGGAACATATCGACTGGGCTGGCGCCCCGCGCGGTCCACTCCCTCGCTTCGACCGGGTGGCCCGGCGCTGCGGTGACCCCGGCGCTCATCGCCGGCGACCCGAGGCGAAGGACATCACCGGCGGGGCGACGGCGCGAAAGTCGCTCCCGGCGGCCTCCTCGGCGGCGCGCCGCTCGCGCTCGCGGTCGTCCAGGGTCGAAAGGTCCCTCACCTCGGCCAGCGGCAGCTCGGGCGCGTCGAGCGCCCGCATCTCGTCGACCACCACGTTTACCGCTCCGCCCCCGGCCGCGTGGCGCTCGAGCCGGCCCGCCGCGAGGACCAGCGGCTCGGTGCGCACCACCAGCCGGCGGCGCTCGTACAGCGAGGGCGCGACGATCAGGTTGATCGTGCCGTGCTCGTCCTCCAGCAGGAGGAAGACAATCCCGTTGGCGGTCCCCGGGCGCTGACGCGCCACGACGAGGCCGGCCACCGAGACCCGCGCTCGATGGGGCAGCTCGAGCAGGTCGTGCGACGTGATAGTGCCCTGCGGAAGGCTCTCGCGCAGCAGCGCCAGGGGATGCGGGCCGGCGGTCATGCCGGTGGAGCGGTAGTCGGCCAGCATGGACTCCCAGGTCGAGAGCTCGCGCAGCTCGGGAGGGGCGGGCAGGCCCAGTGGGAGCGCCAGCTGCGTCCCCGCCTCGCCGAGTCGCTGGGCCGGCGTGGCGACCCCCAGCTGCCACAGCGCCTCGCGGCGGCGCCCGCCCGCCGCGCCGGCGGGGCCCGCGGCCAGCGCGTCGCAAGCGCCCGACCAGGCCAGCAGCTCGAGCGCAGGGCGTCCGGCGCCGGCGTGCGCCGCCAGGTCGGCGATCGAGGCGAAGCGGCCGCCGGGACGCTCGTGGCGCGCCGCGACCAGGCTCTCCACGTCGGCGCGGCGCACCCCGGCGACATATCCCAGGCCGACCCGCACCCGGCCCCGGTCGTCCACCCGGCACTCGGCCGCGCTGGCGTTGACCTCGGGCGCGAGGACCTCGATGCCGCGCCGCTGGGCGTCGTGGGCCAGCGCATCGGGCGGGTAGAAGCCCATCGGCTGCTCGTTGAGCAGGGAGCACAGGAACTCCGGGCCGTGGTGCACGCGCAACCAGGTCGACTGGTAGGCCAGCAGCCCGAATGCGGCGCCATGGGCCTTGGGGAAGCCGAACCCGGAGAAGCCCGCGACCATGTTCCACACGCGCTCGGCGGTCTCCTCGTCGGCGCCGTGGAGGGCCGCCGCTCCCTCCACGAAGCGCCGGTGATGGGCGTCGATCGCCGCCTGCGAGCGCTTGCGGCTCATCGCCCGCCGCAGGCCCTCCCCCTCGCCGGGGGAGAAGCCGGCGAAGGCGATCGCCACCTCGAGGACCTGGTCCTGGAAGATGATCGTGCCCAGCGTGTCGCGCAGCATGGGCTCGAGCGAGGGGTGCTCGTAGGGGACCTCGTAGTCGGGGTCCTCCCGCATCCGCTGGCGGCGCTCGATGTAGGGATTGACGGCTCCGCCCTGGATCGGGCCCGGCCGCACTATCGCCACCTGGATGGTCAGGTCCTCCAGCGACTCGGGCCGCGTGCGACGCAGCGACTGCATCTGCGCCCGGCTCTCGATCTGGAAGACGCCGGTGGTCTCCGCGCGCTGGATCGACTCGTAGGTCTCCCGGTCGTCGTAGGGGATGCGCGAGAGGTCGATCCGCTCGCCCCGCGTGCGCGCGATCTCCTCCACGCAGCGCTCCACCGCCGAGAGCATCCCCAGCCCCAGCAGGTCGATCTTGAGGAAGCCGGCGTCCGCGCAGGAGTCCTTGTCCCACTGCACCATCTGCCGGCCCTCCATCGCCGCCGGCACCACCGGGCAGCAGTCGATCAGCGGCCGGGTGGCCACGATCATGCCGCCGGAGTGCTGGGAGAGATGGCGCGGCAGGCCGTGCGCCTCCGCGGCCAGGCGCGCCAGCCACGGCCAGCGACCGCTCCGCGCCCGGCGCTCCCCCAGCGCGGTGAGGACGTCCTGGCCGACGTCCCGGGCCGACCACCCCTCCGAGCCCCTGGCCACGCGCTCGACCTCCCCGGGCGCCAGCCCGAGTGCCTTGCCCAGGTCCCGGATCGCGCCGCGCGCGCGGTAGGTGGGAAAGGCGGCGACCAGGGCGGAGCGGTCGTGCCCGTAGCGCTCGTGGATGCGCGGGAGGAGCGCCTCGCGAATGTCGCGCGGGAAGTCGATGTCGATGTCCGGCAGCGCCGTCAGCTCCTCGTTGAGGAAGCGGCCGAGGAGGAGCTCGTTGCGCACCGGGTCGATGTGCGAGAGGCCGATCAGGTAGCAGACGATGGAGGAGACCGACGAGCCCCGCCCGCGCCCGGGGGGCAGCAGCGCGCGGGCGGTCCCGGGCCCGCGAACCTCCACCGCCACCTCCCGCGCCAGCTCGAGCATGTCGCGGTGCAGCAGGAAGAAGCCGGCCAGGCCCAGCGCCTCGATCACCCGCAGCTCCTCCTCCAGGCGCGCCGACGCCTCGGCGTGGTTGGCGTCGCGCGCGTAGCGCTCGTCCACCCGGACGCGGCAGAGCTCGGCCAGCGAGCGGTTGGCGCGCTCGTCCTCGGCGCCCGGGTAGCGGTAGCCCAGGTCCTCCAGCAGGTCGAAGCGCAGCCGCTCGGCCAGGCGGGCGGCCTCCGCCACCGCGCCGGGATGATCGGTGAAGCGGGCGGCCATCGCCTCCGGCCCGGTCAGCGCGTGTGAGTGGTTGCCGCGGCGCCGGGGCTCCGAGGCGTCCAGCGTGGCGTGGAGCCGCACTGCCACGAGCGCGTCCTGCAGGAGCGCCCGCGCGCGCGTGTGGGCGTGGACGTTCCCGGTGGCGACGCAGGGGACGCCGAGCCGGCGGGCCAGCGCGGCGCGGCGGCGGTTGCGGGCGCGATCGTCGTGGTGGAAGGGGCGCTGGAGCTCCACCCGCAGGCCCTCGGGGCCGAAGGCACCCAGCAGCCGCCGCGCCGTCGCCTCGTCCTCCACGCCGCGCTGGGCACAGCCGGTGAGGCAGACCAGGCCCGCCGCGTGCTCGAGCACCGTCTCCAGCGAGACCATCGGCGCTCCGGGCGGCCCGGGGCGGCGCTCACGCGTGTGCGCGTGAGCGCGCGTGATCACCCGGCACAGGTTGCGCCAGCCGCGCGCGTCCTGCACCAACAGGGTGAGGTGGCGCCCGTCGTCGAGGTCGATCTCCGCGCCGTGGATCGCCCGCAGGCCGAGGGACCTGGCCGCCTGGGCGAACTCCATCGAGCCTGCGAGGGCGTTGTGATCGGTCAGCGCCAGCGCCTCGTGACCGCGCTCCAGCGCCGTGGCCACCAGCTCCTCGGGGAGCGAGGCCCCATCGAGGAAGGAGAAGGCGGAGTGGCAGTGGAGCTCGACGTAGGCCATGCGAACACATGTTCGCATGGGAAGCGGCGGGGGAAGGGCTTACCGCTCGCCTAGAGGCCGTACTTCTCCTGCAGGTTCAGCCACACCTCGCTGCGCGTGGGGAAGGACGGCACGGCGTGGCGCAGGCGATCCAGCGGGACCTCGCCGACCACCGCGATCGTCGCCGCGTGAAGGAACTCCGCGACCTCCGTCCCCACGAAGGTGGCGCCGACCACCACGCTGCGCTCATCGTCGATCACCAGCCGGGTCGTGCCCTCCGTGTTGCGTCCGACGAAGGACGCGCCGGCGGAGCCGGCCGTCGACGTGTCGACGGCCCGCGCGGTCAGCCCCGCCTCCTGCGCCGAGGCCATCGTGTGCCCGACCGCCGCGACCTGCGGGTCGGTGAAGATCACCCGCGGCGCGACGGCGCTGTCCTGGGTGGCGGCGAAGTCGCCGCGGCCGGCCAGGTTGTCGGCCAGCAGCCGGGCCTGGTACTTGCCCATGTGGGTGAGCAGCGAGCGCCCGTTGACGTCGCCGATCGCATACAGCCAGTCGCGCCCGCCCGCGCGCATGCGGTCATCCACCTCGATCGACTCCCCCGGCTCGAGGCCCACGGTCTCGAGCCCCAGGTCGTCCGTGTGCGGGGTGCGGCCGATCGCCACCAGGAGCTCGTCGCCGCTCAGCGACTCCCCGCCCTCGAGCTCGAGCGTGACGCTCCCGTCCGCGGCCTTGACGCCGGTCGCCTTCGTCTCGGTGCGGACGTCGACGCCGCGCTCGCGCAGCCCGGCGGCGACCTCCTCGGAGGCGAACTCCTCCTCGCGCGCGATCAATCGCGGCGCGGCCTCGACCAGCGCCACGTCCGAGCCGAGGGTCGACCAGGCCTGCGCCATCTCCACGCCGACCACGCCGCCGCCGAGGACGAGCAGTCGGCCGGGGGCGCGCTTGGCGGTGGTGGCCTCGCGGTTGGTCCACGGCCGGGCCTCGCGCAGCCCTGGGATCGGCGGGATCAGCGCGCCGGTTCCCGTCGCCACCACTACCGCGCGGCGGGCGACCAGCGGCGTCTCGCCGTCGACCAGCACTCGGCGCTCGCCGTCCAGGCGGCCGTGGCCGCGGACGAGCGTTACCGCGTGATCGGCCAGCCACTCCTCCTGCCCCGAGTCGTCGAGGTCGTGGACGATCTCGTCGCGCCGGGCCAGCGCGGCGCCCGCGTCGAGCTCTCCGGTGACCGCCTCGCTCACTCCCGGGACGCGGCGCACCTCCGCCAGCAGCTCGCCGGGACGCAGCAGGCCCTTGGAGGGCATGCACGCCCAGTAGGAGCACTCGCCGCCGATCAGCTCGCGCTCGACGAGCGCCACCTCCACGCCGTGGTCGCCCAGGCGCCCGGCGAGCACCTCGCCGGCCGGCCCGCCGCCCAGCACGATCACGTCGAAGCTGCGTTCCTCGGCCATCGATCCCCCTATCGCCCTGCGGTCGGCTCGTTCTCGCGCACCGGTCCCGCGGGGACCACCAGCGGCTCGGCCGGGGCCTCGATCACCGCCTCCTCGTCGATCTCGAGCTCCGGCGGCTCCATGCCGTCGCAGACGAGCCGGAACGCGCCGGTCCCGAGCTTCGGATCGGCCTCCAGCGTCAGCCCGGCGATCAGGTCGCCCTCCTCCCAGCCCATCCGCTCGATCTCGAACGGGTTCATGCGCACGGTGTGCGGCGGGAACGGGCACTTCACGTTGTGATCGGCCTTCGCTTTCGTGATCGCCTCGAAGTTCTTCGCCTCCGGCCTCATGCGGGGTCAGTCTGCCACGCGCGCGATCGCCGGCACGCCGATGCCGGCGCGCCGCGCGATCGCCACGGTCAGCCTGGCGATCGTCGGGCACTCGAGCCCGTGGCGGGCGGCCGCCCTGAGCACCGCGCCGGGGATCGAGTCGAGCTCGGGCTCGCGTCCGACCGCGATGTCGCGCTGCATGGAGGAGCCGAGCGTCTCGTGCGCGTCCGTGAGCTCGCCGATCACCGTCTGCGCCTCGATCCGCGCTCCCTCGGCGCGTGCGACGGCCACGCCCTCGGCGATGCAGCCCTCCAGCGCCGCGCGCCATTCGGGATCGGCGCGGATGAAGCCGAGCTGACGGTCGACGGCGCTGGTGGTGCAGGCAAGCGCGTTGAGCCGGACGAGCTTGCCCCACAGGACCTGCGCCTCCGAGTCGCCCACGCGCGCAGGCACCTCCGCGGCCTCGAGCTGGGCCGCGAGCGCCTCGAGGCGGGGGCGCAGCGACGGATCGTCGGAGGCGAGGTCCACGCGCAGGAAGGGCGAGGTCTGCTCGATCTCGCCGGGCGCCGGGCGGTCGGCCTCGATCCGGATCGTTCCCGCCACCGCGGCCGCGCCATAGCGCTCGCGCAGCGCGGCGAGGTGGTCGAGCCCGTTGAGCAGGGGGACGACGAGGCCGGGCGCGGCCTGCACGCGCTCGAGCGAGGCCGCGAGGCCGCCGGCCTTGGTGGCCACGAACAGCGTCTCCACCGGCGCCTCGAGCCGCGGCGCCGCCGCGGGGTGCGCCGTGAAGTCGCCGAGGCGCACGCTGCGCACGCGGATCCCCCGTTCGGAGATCGCCGCCGCCGTCTCCTCGCGCGCGATCACCGTGACCGGCTGCCCGGCGCGCGCCAGCGCGGCGGCGAGGAAGCCGCCGACGCCGCCGGGGCCGAGCACGGCGACGCTCCCCGGAACGGGCCCGCTCATGCCGGATCGATCAGGACGCCCGGGTTGAGGATCGCCCCCGGGTCGACCGCGGCCTTGGCGCCGCGCAGGGCCGCGGCGAAGGGGTCGGGACGCTGGCGGTCGTACCACGGTCGGTGGTCGCGGCCGACGGCGTGGTGGTGAGTGATCGTGCCGCCCGCCTCGATCACCGCGTCGGACGCCGCCTGCTTGATCTGCGCCCACTGCTCGAGCTCCTCGCCGCGGCGGGCGGGGGCGAGGATCGTGAAGTACGGAGCGGGTCCGTCGGGATAGACGTGGGTGAAGCGGCAGGAGACGGTGCCGGCTCCGCAGGCTTCGCGCACCGCCTCCTCGGCGGCTCCCTTCGCCGTCGCGTGGAAGGACTCGAAGCGGTCCCACGTGATCGCGGTCTCGAAGGTCTCCGACAGCACGCCCATCGCGACGAAGGTGTCGCGCAGGTACGGGGCGCGCAGGAAGGCGTCGCGCCACGCGCCGACGGCGCCGGAGCGCCCGCCGGGGGCTGCCTCGTCCCACTCCCCGCCCGCCTGCGCGCAGCACTCGAGCGCGCGCTCCATCCACGCGTCGAGGGGATGGTCGGCGGACTCGAAGCCCAGCACGAGCAGCGCGTGCTCGCCGTCGCCGCCCGACGTGAGCGCGGCCTCCGCGGGATCGATCAGACGCAGGTTGGAGGGATACAGCCCAGCCTGGCCGATCGCCCGCACCGCCTCCGCGCCGGCGGCGAACGACGGGAAGCGCACACCTGTCGAGCGGCGGTGGGTCGGGCGGTCCTGCACCCGCACCCACGCCTCCGTGATCACCCCCAGCGTCCCCTCGGACCCGATCAGCATCCTGTCGGGGGAGACCCCCGCGCCCGAGCCCGGAAGCCGGCGCGACTCCCACGTCCCCCGCGGCGTGATCGCGCGCACCGACTCGACTAGGTCGTCGATGTGGGTGTAGAGGGTCGCGAAGTGGCCGCCGGCCCGCGTGGCCACCCAGCCCCCGAGCGTCGAGAACTGAAACGACTGCGGGAAGTGGCGCAGTGTGACTCCGTGCTCGGCGAGCTGCTTCTCGAGCACGGGGCCGGTGGCCCCGGCCTCGATGCGCGCCGCGCGCGAGGCGCGATCGAACTCGAGCACGCGGTCCAACCGCTTCAGGTCCAGTGACACCACTCCGGCGTAGCTGCCGTCCATGCGAGCCTCCAGGCCGCCGACCACGCTGGTGCCCCCGCCGTAGGGCACGACCGCGGCGCGGGCCGACTCGGCCCATTCGAGCACCGCCTCGACCTCGGCCTCGTCGCGCGGGAAGGCCACGACGTCCGGCGGGTGGTCGAAGCGGCCTCGGAACGCGCGCACCACATCGCGGTAGGCCTTCCCGTAGGCGTGCGACACGCGGTCGTGGCGCTCCGTGGAGCAGATCTCCGCCAGCTGGGGCGGCGCCTGGATCCGGGACTCGGGCAGCGTGACGCGCTCCAGCGCCACCGGCTCCTCCGGGTCGGTCGAGCCGAAGCCGAGCGCCGGGGCGATGCCGGCCGCCGCGGCGCGCACCTCGTCGGGCGAGGGCTGCTCGTCCTCGTAGCCCCAACCCCAGTGCTTGAGCCGCCGCGCCATGGGCGACGAGTCTATGCGGGCGGCGGAGGGCGGCTTCACGCCGGCCACTGATGCGGGGACCGGGGAATCGAACGGCAAACACCGAGCATTTAGGACGAGGACCGGTCCGATCGCGATGCGCGATGCGTCCCACGTCGGTTCGGGGTGGACGTGTGTCGCGTTATGGCTGGCGGGCATGCGCAATGCGTCCCACGTCGGTTCGGGGTCGACGTGTGTCGTGGTTGTCGCTGGTGGACGTGCACAGTGCGTCCCACGTCGGTTGCGCGCCGACGTGTGTCGTGAAACGCATGCGGGCCCGTCGCGCTCCCCGAGCCCTCCGCGCTCCGGCGCACAAGCCTCACCGGACCGGCCCAATAGCCTTTGGTCCATGCCTCCGCCTCCCGCCCTGCTCGCCCGCGGCCCGTGGGAGCCGGGCCAGGTGGAGTGCCGCTGGCGCGAGGACCCCTTCGAGGCGGAAGCGAGCGCTCACGCCGCCGCCGACGAGGCGATCGCCCAGCTGCGCGATCGCGGATCCCCGAGCCACGACGGCCTCGGCGCGCGGTTGGCGGCGTTCGAGGAGCGCGACGGAGGCCTGCACCTGGAGCTCCAGCCCGCCCGCTGGTCGCTGCGCCTGGGCGACGACGCGGCGGCGAGCATCTCCGCGCTGTGCGTCACCCGGGACTCCGAGGGCCGCTGGCTCGCCGGCCGGCGCGCCCCCTGGCTGGCGTCGTGGGCGGGGCGCTGGGCGTTGGGAGCCGGGGGAGCGGTGGAGGTGGGGGAGAGCCCGGTGGAGACCCTCACGCGGGAGCTCGAGGAGGAGTGGTCGGTGGGCCCGCAGAGCCTGTCGGTCGAGGCGCTCGTGCGGATCCTCAGCGGTCTGGTCCTCTTCGTGGGCATGGCCCGCCTTCCCGCCGGGGCCGAGGTGACTGCCGACGCCGAGCACGACGCTCACGCGTGGTGGCCGTCCGACGTGGACGACTGGCCCGCGGAGGCCGACGAGCCGCTGCGGCGGATGGCGCGGCTGCTGGCCGGCGGCTGAGCCGCCCGCGTGACCCTCTTCGCCTTCCTGCGAGCGCTGTCGTTCGCCAACTCGGCGGTGTTCAGCGCGCTGCTCTTCTTCTGGCTGGCGCGCGGCTACGAGACTCCCACCGCGGTCTGCGGGTGGCTGCACGGATGCCTGTGGATCGCGCTCTCGTTGCTCAGCGTCGTCGCGGTCAGGCGGCGCTCGATCCCGTTCTGGCTCGCCGTCGTGGTGGCCGTGGTGGGGGGCGTCGGCCCGTTCGCGGGGACCGCCGGGTTCGTGCTCGAGACACGCCGGCGCAACGCGGCGCGCGCCTGAATCCCTCGCTGCACGCCGCCGCAGGACCGTCGGTACAGTTGAGTGAGATGGCGGTGAACACCACGATCGAGGTCGTGATGCCCCAGATGGGCGACTCGGTGACCGAGGGCACGATCCTCGAGTGGCACAAGCAGGAGGGCGACAGCGTCGCCGCCGACGAGACGATCGTCGAGGTCTCCACCGACAAGGTGGACGCGGAGGTCCCGGCGCCCCAGGCCGGCACGATCACCAAGATCCACGCTCCCGAGGGCGAGACCGTGCAGGTCGGCGCCGTCCTGGCCGAGATCACCACGAACGGCGAGGCGCCCGCCGCCGCGCCCGCGACCGCGGTGGGCGACTCCGCCTCTGAGGGCGACCCCCAACCCGGGAGCGACCAGGCGGCCGAGGCGCGCGAGAACGAGGCCGACCAGGAGCCGCCGGACGACGCGTCGGCTGCGAGCGGCAACGGCGGCGCTCCCGAGTCCGCGCCCACCGCCACCGCCACGGCCGCGGAAGACGGCGCCACACTCGAGATCACGATGCCGCCGATGGGCGAGTCGGTCACGGAGGGCACGATCCTCGAGTGGCACAAGCGGCCCGGCGACGCCGTCGAGGCCGACGAGACCGTGGTCGAGATCTCCACCGACAAGGTCGACGCGGAGGTCCCCGCGCCGGCGTCGGGCACGATCGCCGAGCTGCTCGCCGAGGTGGGCGACACCGTCACCGTCGGGCAGCCGCTCGCGCGCATGACGCAGAGCGCCGGCGCCCAGCCCGCCCAGCCGCAGGCGCCGCCCAGCGACGGACCGCAGGCCGCACCGGCGGAGGCACGGGCCGCGGCCGAAGCGGAGGCCCCGGCAGAGGCGGAGGTGGACGCCGAAGCCGAGGCCGAGGTCGAGGCGGCCGACGGCGCCAAGGCGTCTCCGGTCGCCCGCCGCGTGGCCGCCGCACACGGCGTCGACCTGGCGCGCGTGCGAGGATCGGGCCCCGGGGGCAGGATCTCCAAGGCCGACGTGCTCGCGGCGACCGACAACGGTGGCCCGGCGGCGACCACCGGGGCCGAACCCGCAGCCGCCGCACCCGCACCGGCCGCGGGGGCGCAGCCGATCAAGGGCGCCGCGGCGATGCTCGCCCGCTACATGGAGGAGAGCCGCTCGATCCCGACGGCGACCTCCTTCCGCACGGTCACCGTCACGGCCATGGACGCGCGTCGCAAGGAGCTCAAGGCGGCCGGCCAGAAGGTCTCCTTCACCCACCTGATCGGCTACGCGATTGCTCAGGCGGCCACCGAGATCCCGGTGATGGCCCACCACTTCGAGGAGCGCGACGGCAAGCCCCACCGCGTCGACGACGGGACTGTCAACCTCGGGCTCGCCGTCGACGTCGAGAAGAAGGACGGCACGCGCACGCTGATGGTCCCGGTGATCCGCGACGCCGGGGCGCTCTCGTTCACCGACTACCTCGACGCCTACAACGCGCTCGTCGAGAAGGCGCGCACGAATTCGCTCACCGCGGACGACCTGAGCGGCGGCAACATCACGCTCACCAACCCCGGCGGCCTGGGCACGATCGCCTCGGTGCCGCGCCTGATGACCGGCCAGGGCACGATCGTCGCCACGGGCTCGATCGCCTACCCCGTCGGCCTGAGCAGCGTCGGCGACATGATCGGCGCCGAGAAGGTCATGACGATGACCTCCACCTACGACCACCGGATCATCCAGGGCGCCGAGTCCGGCCGGTTCCTCAAGCGCATCGAGGAGCTGCTCCAGGGCCAGGAGGACTTCTACGAGGACGTCTTCGAGGCGCTGGGCGTAAAGCCCGGTCCGCCCCCGAGCACGCCGGCCCCGGCGGCCGCCGCGGCGGCCGCCCGCGAGCAGCCGGCGACTGCCCGCGCCGAGGTCGACGAGGAGCTGCTCCAGGCGGTCCAGGCGGCCACCTCGCTGCTCAAGGCACACCGCACCCACGGGCACCTCGCCGCGCGCCTGGACCCGCTCGGCTCCAAGGCGGAGGGGGACCCCGCGCTCGATCCCGAGCCGCTCTCGCTCACGCCGGAGCTGATGGCGAAGATCCCCGCTTCGATCCTGCGGATGTACGTCCCGGGCGCGACGCTCGCCGATGCGCTGCCCCACCTGCGCGAGACCTACTGCGGCCCGATCGCCTACGAGATCGAGCACATCACCTCCCACCGCCAGCGGGTCTGGCTGCGCGAGAAGATCGAGTCCGGGGCGTTCCGCAAGCCGCTGACCCAGGAGGAGCAGCGGGCGCTGCTCAGGCGGCTGACCGAGGTGGACGCGCTCGAGCGCTTCATGCACAAGGCCTACCTCGGCCAGAAGCAGTTCTCGGTCGAGGGGCTCGACATGACGGTCCCGATGATCGACGAGCTGATCCAGCTGTCGGCCGGACGGGGGGCGCGCGAGGTTGTGATCGGGATGGCGCACCGCGGCCGCCTCAACGTGCTTGCGCACAACCTCGGGCGCCCCTACGACACGATCTTCGCCGAGTTCGAAGGTGCCTCCACGCTCGAGGCGGTGACGACGATGCCCCAGGGCGGGACCGGCGACGTCAAGTACCACCACGGCGCCGAGGGCTCCTACCAGCTCGACGGGGACGCCTCGATCATGGTGGTGCTCGAGTCCAACCCGTCGCACCTCGAGTACGTCTTTCCCGTGGTCAACGGCGCCTGCCGCGCCGCCCAGACGGCGCGCCAGGGCCCGCACGCGCACTTCGATACCAACGCGGCGATCCCGGTGATCCTGCACGGCGACGCGGCCTTCCCGTCGCAGGGCGTCGTGGCCGAGACGCTCAACCTCCAGGCGCTTCCCGGCTACGCGGTCGGCGGTGCCCTGCACCTGATCCAGAACAACCAGGTCGGCTTCACGACCGACCCCGAGGAGGCGCGCTCCACGCAGTGGGCCTCCGACATGGCGAAGGGCTTCGACGTCCCGATCATCCACGTCAACGCCGACGACGTCGCCGCCTGCATCTCGGCCGTGCGGCTGGCATTCGCCTTCCGCCAGGAGTTCGGCCACGACGTCGTGCTCGACCTCATCGGCTACCGCCGCTTCGGGCACAACGAGGCCGACGAGCCCGCGTACACCCAGCCGGAGATGTACGCGAAGATCAAGAGCCATCCGCCGGTGCGCCAGATCTTCGCGGGGCAGCTGATCGAGCAGGGCACGGTGACAAAGGAGGACGTCGACAAGCTCGACCAGGAGGTGTGGGACCGCCTCACCGAGGAGCACCACGCGCTCAAGCGCAAGATCGAGGACGCCAAGGAGGTCGAGCACACCACCGGCCAGTACCAGCTCGACCGCTCGCCCTCGCCCGAGGTCAAGACGGCGGTCTCGGCCGAGCGCCTGAAGTCGCTCAACGAGGAGCTGCTCAAGGTGCCCGAGGGCTTCACCGTGCACCCGAAGCTGCTCAAGCAGCTCGAGCGCCGGCGCGAGGCGGTGGGCGCCGACGGGGGAATCGACTGGGCGCACGCCGAGTTGCTCGCCTTCGCCTCCCTGCTGACCGAGGAGATCCCGATCCGCCTGACCGGGCAGGACACCGAGCGCGGGACGTTCTCCCAGCGCCACATGGTCCTGCACGACGCCAAGACCGGACAGTCGGTGTGCCCGATCCAGAACCTGCCCGGGGCGCTCGCCCCGATGGAGCTGCACAACTCGCCGCTGTCGGAGATCGCCTGCCTGGGATTCGAGTACGGCTACTCGCAGGAGGCGCCCGAGACGCTCGTGCTGTGGGAGGCGCAGTTCGGCGACTTCGTCAACGCAGCCCAGGTGATCGTCGACCAGTTCATCATCTCGGGGCTGGCGAAGTGGGGCCAGACGACGCGCCTGACGCTGCTGCTGCCCCACGGCTACGAGGGCTCGGGGCCCGAGCACTCCTCCGGCCGGCTGGAGCGCTTCCTCACGCTGGCCGCCGAGGGCAACATCCGCGTGGCCAACCTGACGACGCCCGCGCAGTACTTCCACCTGCTGCGCCGCCAGGCGCGCGTCGCCAAGCAGCGTCCGCTGGTGATCATGACCCCGAAGAGCCTGCTGCGCCTGCCCCAGGCGACCAACCGGATCGAGCACCTCTCCGAGACCCAGTTCTACCCCGTGCTCTCCGAGCCCCGGGTCGACGTCGACAAGGTGACGCGGCTGATCCTGTGCACGGGCAAGATCTACTACGACCTCGTCGGCCACGCCGGGCGGGAGGACAACGAAGCGGTGGCGATCGGGCGCCTCGAGCTCCTCTATCCGTTCCCCGAGGGTCAGGTGCTGGAGCTGATCGAGAGCTATCCGAACCTGCGCGAGGTCTGCTGGGTCCAGGAGGAGCCGCGCAACATGGGCGCCCGCGCCCACATGTTCCCGCGGCTGATGCAGATCCTGCCCGAGAGCCTGGCCTTCGGCTACGTCGGCCGGCCGGAGCGCGCCAGCCCGGGGGAGGGCTACCCGGCGGCCCACGTCGCCGAGCAGAACCGGATCTGCTCGACGGCGCTCAACCTCTCGATCCCGGTCTCGATGTACCCGAAGAAGAAGCCGGGTCAGCGGTAGGGGTCTCCCGCCTGGGCGCGGGCCGGCCTGGCTGCATGGAGGGCTCGCTTTCTGACCATGGTAAGCTGACCATGGTCATGAAGGAGATCTCTGCCACGCAGTTCAAGGCGCGCTGCCTAGCGTTGCTCGACGAGGTGTCCGCGGGCAGCGGCGAGCTAGTCGTCACCAAGCACGGCCGGCCTGTGGCGAAGGTGGTGCCCGTCGAATCGGCGCCGTCGCTGCGCAACAGCGTCAGGTACCACGTGAGCGACGAAGAGTTGATCGCGCCGCTGGACGTGGCCTGGGACGCCGCGCAGACCGACTCGGCCTGATCTCGGTGCTCGTGCTCGACACGCACGCGTGGCTCTGGTCGAACGACGACCCCGCCCGGCTCAGCGACGCGGCGCGCGAAGCGGTGGAGGGAGCGGATCCCGTCGCGGTAGCGGCGATCTCATGCTGGGAGGTGGGGATGCTCGCGCTGCGAGGTCGGATCACGCTCGATCGCGACGTCTCGCAATGGGTTCGCCAGGCCCTGACACGCGCGGGGACGGTCGCCCTGTCGATCTCCCCGCAGGTCGCGTTGGGGGCCGCGATGCTGGAACGCGAGGGCTTCGTCGGAGATCCCGCCGACCGCCTGATCTACGCGACGGCGCGCGAGGCGGGAGCCGTCCTGGTCACGCGCGACGAGCGGCTGCGTCGCTTCGACCCGCGCGGAACCCTCTGGTAGACGGCGTGTGGCTCCAGCGCGAGATCGAGTTGCGTTCGCGACCAAGGGGCTTTCACCTCGTGACCGACGAGGTGGTTTCCGCGCTCCCGGAGCTCCGGGAGATCGGCGTCGGCCTCGCGCACGTCTTCATCCGCCACACCTCGGCCTCGCTGACGCTGAACGAGAATGCCTCGCCCGACGTGCGCCGCGACTTCGAGTCATGGGCGAACGCTGCGGTCCCCGAGGACGCCTCGTATTGGACGCACACGCTGGAGGGCGCCGACGACATGCCCGCCCACGTGAAGGCCTCGCTGCTGGGCCCGTCGCTCACGCTTCCCGTCGCACGCGGCCGCCTCGCGCTGGGGACATGGCAGGGGATCTACCTGTGCGAGCACCGCGACCGCGGCGGGTCGCGCTCGCTGCTGGTCACGCTGTGGGGCGAGCCGGCCTGAGGCCGGCGCTCAGCGCCCCTTCCACACCGGGTCGCGCTTCTCGGCGAAGGCGGTCGCGCCCTCGCGCGCGTCCTCCGAGACCATCACGGGCCCCGCGATCTCGCCGTTCTTCGCCCACGCCTCCTCCTCGGTCCAGTCGAGCGACCCGGCCACGATCCGCTTGGAGGCGGCCAGGGCAAGCGGCCCGTTGCGCGCGATCGCGCCGGCCAGCTCCAGCGCCGCGTCCAGCGCGCCTCCCGAGTCGGCCAGGCGGTTGACCACGCCCAGCTGCGCGGCGCGCTCGGCGGAGATCGGGTCGCCGGTGAGCGCCAGCTCCATCGCCAGGTGGTAGGGGACGCGCTTGGGCAACCGGAAAAGGGCGCCCGCGGCCGCCACCAGGCCGCGCTTGACCTCGGGGATCCCGAACGACGCGTCGCGGGCGGCGACGATCAGGTCGCACGACAGCGCCACCTCGAACCCGCCCGCCAGCGCGTAGCCCTCCACCGCGGCGATCAGCGGCTTGCGGGCCGAGCGCTGGGTGATGCCGGCAAAGCCGCGCCCCTCCACGTAGGGGCGCTCCCCCCGCACGAAGGCCTTCAGGTCCATCCCCGCGCAGAAGGTCCCCTGCGCGCCCGTGACCACGCCGACGCGCAGCTCCTCGTCGCGATCGAGCTCGTCCAGGCCCGCGGCCAGGCCCTCGGCCAGCGCGCCGTTGACCGCGTTGCGCGCCTCGGGACGGTTGAGGGTGACGACGAGGACGCCGTCGCGGCGCTCGGTGAGGACGGGGTCGTCGCCGGCCATCGGCGCGCAGTCTGACGACTTGTGTGACCGAGCGCACACCCGCCCGGGTCCCCGGTCGGGTAGGGATGGGCGATGGAGGATCGCTCGAAGGCCTACCTCGCGCTGGCCGTGCTGGGCGCGATCGTCCCCTTCGCGATCTTCGGCGTGTTCGTGGCCGACAACGGCCTCGACCTCGCCGAGTTCGCAGACGAGATCGTCTCCTCGACCGTCGCGCTGATGATCCTCGGCGACCTCATGGTTTCCTCGCTGGTCTTCTGGTTCTGGATGTCGCGCGAGGCGCCGCGGGCGGGGATGGGGAGCTGGTGGCCTTTCGTCGTCGCCAACCTGCTCGTGGGCCTGTCGTTCGCGCTGCCGCTGTTCCTGTACTTCAGGGAGCGCCGGCGCACCGTCGCGGCGGCGTAGGCCCCGGCGCGCGTCGGCGGCGCCGGCGTCGGCGTCGCTCAACCGAACAGCGTCAGGTCGGGCTCGCGCTCCCCGCGCAGGACGGCGAGGTCGACCTCGACCCAATCCATCCCGCGCGCCTCGGCCAGCACGCGCGCCTGCGGCTTGACGCTGGCCGCGGCGAGGACGCCGCGGCAGCCCGAGAGCTCGGGGTCGAGCCGGATGCGCTCCAGGTAGCGGGTCAGCTGCTCGACGGCGTCGATCGTCCCGACGCGCTTGATCTCCACCGCCACCCAGCCGTCCTCGTTGTCCCGGCACATCAGGTCGACCGGGCCGATGTCCGTCGGCCATTCGCGGCGGACGAGCCGGAACCCCTCGCCGCACCATCCCGGCGCCTCGGCCAGGGCCTCCTGGAGGTGGGCCTCGACACCGTCCTTCTCGAGGCCGGCCGAGTCCGCGGGCGCGCCCATGTCGTGCTCGCTGTCGGACACGACCTCGCCGATCCGGACCTCCAAACGGTCCTCGCCGCGCAGCTTGCGCACGACGATCCGCCCGGGCTCCTCCTCGATCACCGTCGGCGGCGTCATCCAGTTCAGCGGCTTGTAGCCGCCGCTGTCGGCATGGACGAGGAACGACCCGTCGGCCTTGACCATCAGCAACCGCAGCGCCTCGGGCAGCCGGGCCGTGAGGCGGCCCGAGTAGCAGACCTCGCAGCGGGCGACGATCAGGCGCACGGCGGCAAGCTAGCGAGGGAGCCGGATCCCTAAGAGCGTTTAGGCTCGTCGCAACATGAGGACACTGCTGAACATCATCTGGCTGGTGCTCGCGGGCTTTTGGATGGCCGTCGGCTACGCGCTCGCCGGGATCCTGATGTTCATCCTCATCGTCACGATCCCGTTCGGGATTCAGGCGTTCAAGCTGGCGGGCTACAGTCTGTGGCCGTTTGGACGCACCGTGGTGAAGCGACCCGAGGCGGGTGCCGGATCAGTCATCGGCAACATCCTGTGGCTGCTGCTGGCCGGATGGTGGCTCGCGATTGGGCATCTCGTAACTGCGTTCTTCCTGGCGATCACGATCATCGGGCTGCCGCTGGCCTACGCCAACGTGAAGCTGATCCCGATCTCGCTGTGGCCCTTCGGACGGGAAATCGTGAGCGCGAGTGAGCTCGGGGACGCGCTTGCCGCCCAGCGGGCAGGCTCCCGGGACATGCCTCTCATTCCTCCCCCGATGACCGCCCCGGCTCGCGAGCTTCCGCCGAAGGCCACGAGCTGAAGCAGCCCCAACGGCGTCTCAGCTCCAATCGCTACGTCGTAGCTCCGAGCGTCGGATCGGTCGAAGTTACAGTCATCGCAATGCCGTGGCGTCTCAAGACGTTCTTGTGGTGCGTGGCGCTGCTTCTCGTGTTTCTGTGGGGGGTTATTGCGTTCACGCTGCTGCCGCTCGAACAGGGCGCGGCGCCGGAGTGGGGGGATACCGTAAACACCGTCCAGAAGGCGATCGCCGGGGTCGGCATCGCATTCGCGGTGGTCGGGTTTTTCGGAGCGATAAGTCCCGGGAGTGCCCGCCGGAATGAGCGACGCTTGACGTTTGGCTGCGCAGGCTTCGTCGTCGCGTTCATGGTCTGGGCAGCGTGGTTCTTTTCCCTGTTCAGCTAGTGCTGCGCGGTCGATTCGGAGGCCGTCGAGCTAGGTCCGGCTCGTTTCCTCTGAAAGATCACGCCGGCCAGCACAGCAAGCGACATGAGCACCGCCGCGTTCACCACGATTGGTCCAGAACCGTCTACCCACATCGTCCAGAAGGTGGGTATTGCCGCCAAGACTACGATCGCCGCGATCGCGGGCAACGCGAGAGAGATCCAAGTGGCGAGCGCGTACCCCACGAAGACGGACAGGACGACTATTGCCGCCACCGCAGCAACTATGACTCCAAGAGGTATGGCGGGCTGGGCCGACCCGGCGTCGGGTCCTTGGCCGGGCTTGATGCCGAAGGCTCCGACCGGATACAGAGAAGCCAAGATGAGCACCGCTAGATAAGCGCCCGCGAGAGCAAACCTCGTTGCTGGGCCGGCTCTCACGGCCCGAACTCTACGCCCGGACCCTCCGCAGGCATGGGACCGACGCTAGCGAGGGAGCCGGATCGTCAGAGCGATTTCCGCCTTCTTGGCGGGATGTCTCTCGACCGGCCTACGCGATCGCGACGTGCGCGGTTCGACAGTCGGACGCCGAAATCTCGCCGAGGCCGCGTGGCGCATACGACCGGACCAGAGCGCCTTGCGCGTACCGCCGACGGTCCTTCTGATCCGAGTCCTGGGACCGGCTCTCCGACCGGTACGCGGCGAATCGGCTCGCAACTGTGCCCTCGATGACGAACTCCCGATACCCGAGTTCAGGCGGCGACTCTTGCTCGAAAGCCTCAGCCTCGTGGTCCGGTAGGTCGATCACAACCCACACGACGTCGTCGTCCGCTTCGTCGGGGATCGGTCGGTCCGCGAAGAACAGCTCAGCACTCGGGAAGCCCTCGCCGCGCTCGGCCCTTGCAGCCTCGTCCGATGAGAGGGGCGTGTAGAGGCGCATCCTCGGCGGAAGGTAGTGCCCGAGCGCGGGACCGTCACGCAATTCCGGTGCCCGGGTCCCGTGCGGCGGCCGTATTACGCGCGCCCCGCTCTACGCCGCCGACCGATGCGGCAACGCCCGCGCCGCCACCTCGCGCAGGTGCGCGAGCAGCTCGCTGACCTCCTCGTCCTCCGTCAGCGCCAGCGCACGCTCGCAGGCGGCGATCGCCTCGCTGACGCGGTCGGTCCGCGCCAGCGCGTGGGCGTAGCGAGACCAGGCGATGGGCGAGTCGGGCTCCAGCCGGACGGCCTGCTCGCAGGCCGACACCTCCGCCCCGACCTCGCCGGCGAGGTGATGGAGGAGGGCGAGGTCCAGCAGCCCCTCGACGGTGGGACCGGTCACGCGCGCGCGGGCGAGCGCGATCAGCGCGGCGGCCCGGTCGCCCTGGCGCAAGCGCAGCCGGCCCAGGCGCTCCCAGGCCGAGCCGTCCCTCGGGGTCAGGTGCGCGACGCGCTCGGCGGCGGCCGCGGTCTGCGAGATCGAGCCCATGTCCTCGTAGATCCTTGCCGCGAAGCGGTGCACGGCGGGCCGCTCGCCCTCCACGCGCGCCCAGTCGCGCACGGCGCGCGCCGCCGCGGGGAAGTTGCGGCTCTGCCAGAAGGCCAGCGTCATCAACCGCAGGACCACCGGGTTGCGCGGCTCGGCGTCGCGCGCGTAGACCAGCCGCTGGGCGGCCAGCGCGGCCTGGCCGTCGGCGAGCGCGTGCTGGGCCGCTGTGACGAAGCGCTCCACGCGGTCGGCGGCGGCGTCCGGGGTGGAGAAGTCCACGAACTGAAGGCCCCCCGCCGGCACCGTCCGCACGCCGACCTGGAACTTCACCCGCGCCCACTGCCTGACGTCCTCGCCCTCGCCGGAGAAGTAGACGCCGGTGACGCTCCCGACGCCCCATTCCGGATAGGCCAGGCAGCGGGCGTAGCGGTGGACGACGGAGTGGTCGGGCATGCGGTCGCCGAACGGGTCGTTCCTGGCCCTGTCGGCCGCGTGCTCGCGAGCGCGCTGCTCGGCCTCGTAGGCGCGGCGCCCCTCCTCGGCGCGCGCCTGGCGCGTGGCGGCGGCGCTCGCGCGCACCGCGGCGGCGGAGACGTGGCCGCGCCGGGAGGCCTCGGCCAGCGACTCGAGCTGGTCGGCGGCCTCGTTGATCGCCTGCAGGTGGCGCTGGTGCTCGTGCTGGCGCCCGGGCGGGGCAATGTCGGGATGCCAGCGCTTGGCCATGCGACGCCGCGCCAGCTGCACGTTGCGCTGGTCGAAGGGGGGCTCTATCTCCAGGAGGAGCAGCGCCTGCTCGACGTCGAGGATCTGGGGCATACGCGAGTACGGTAGCGCCCGTGCTCTTCGACCTCGAACGGGTCACCACCTCCCGCGGGGGCGTCGCCGTGCTGCGCGAGCTGAGCATGTCGATCCCCGCTGGAGCGTCGTGCGTCGCCGGCCCGTCGGGGTCGGGGAAGTCCACGCTCCTGCGCCTGCTCAACCGCCTGGCCGATCCCGAGTCCGGCCGCGTCCTCTACCGCGGCGACGACGTCCGCGAGCGCGACCCCTTGGAGCTGCGCCGGGAGGTGTGCCTCGTACCACAGCTCCCGGCCCTGCAGGCGGCCACCGTGGCCGAGAACGTCGCCTACGGCGCGCGGCTGGCCGGCGGCGCGTGCGACGTCGCGCGCTGCCTCGGGCTCGCGGGGCTGGACGCCGGGTTCGGCGAGCGCGCGGCCGATCGCCTCTCCGTGGGCGAGCAGCAGCGCGTGATGCTCGCGCGCGCGCTCGCGCTGGAGCCCTCGGTGCTGCTGCTCGACGAGCCGACCTCCGCGCTGGACGAGGCCGCCCGTGACGCGGTCGAGCGGACGCTGCTCGACCTGCGCGAGCGGCTGGGGATCTCCTACGTGCTGGTCACTCACGACCTCGCGCAGGCCCGGCGGCTGGCCGATTCGGTGCTGCCGCTGGCCGGCGGGCGCGTCGCGGCCGGGGCTCCGGCATGAACGCGATCGACGTCTCGCTCGCCGAGGTCGCCGCGGCGCTGGTGCTGGTCGCCGTCGCGATCGCGATCTCGCTGCGCGAGCGCGCCGGCGTCGAGGGCGACATCGGGGTCGCGGCAGTGCGCGCCTTCGTGCAGCTGACGGCGGTCGGCTACGTGATCAAGCTGATCTTCGACGAGGACCGCCTCGTCTTCGTGTTCGCGCTGATCGCCGTGATGGTGCTGATCGCAACGTTCACCGCGCGGCGGCGGGCGGCCAAGGTCCCGGGCGCCTTCGCGCCGCTGCTCGCGGGCATCGCGCTGGCCGCCGCGAGCACCCTCGCCGCGGTGGTCGCGCTGGGGGTGTTCGACCCCGAGGCGCGCTACCTCGTGCCGGTGGGCGGGATGGTGATCGGCAACTCCATGACCGCCGCCGCGGTCGCGCTCAACCGGCTGGGCGACGAGGTCTCCTCGTCGGGGCGCGAGATCGAGGCGACGCTCTCGCTCGGCGCCACCGCGGCGCAGGCGATGCGACCGATCCTGCGGCGCTCGCTGCGCTCGGGGATGATCCCGCTGATCGACCAGACCAAGACCACGGGGATCATCGCCTTCCCGGGGATCATGGTGGGGATGCTGCTGGCCGGCGCGCAGCCCGTCGACGCCGTGCGCCTCCAGCTGATCCTGCTCTACACGTTGCTGGGCGCGGTCTCGGTCTCCGTGCTCGTGTCGATGGCGCTGGCCTACCGCAACTTCTTCACGCCCGCGCACCAGCTGCACGAGCCGGCGGCGGCGACCCCGGCCTCCTAGGTCGGCCGCTCTATCCTGCTCGGTCCATGTCGTCGCAATACATCTTCACGATGTACCGCCTGTCGCGCGTGCATCCGCCCGACAGGGAGGTCCTCAAGGACATCTCGCTGTCGTTCCTGCCCGGTGCCAAGATCGGCGTGCTCGGCCTCAACGGCTCAGGGAAGTCGAGCCTGCTGCGGATCATGGCCGGCGAGGACACGGAGTACCGCGGCGAGGCCCAGCTCGCGCCCAACGCGACCGTCGGCCTGCTCGAGCAGGAGCCGGTGCTCGACGAGGCCAAGGACGTGCGCGGAAACGTGGAGCAGGGCGTCGCGCAGACGCGCGCGCTGCTGGACCGCTTCAACGAGCTGTCGGCGAACTACTCGGAGGAGACCGCCGACGAGTTCGCGCGCGTGCAGGAGCAGATCGACGCCGCCGACGCCTGGAGCCTCGACACGATGCTCGACACCGCGATGGACGCCCTGCGCCTGCCGCCCGCCGACGCGGACGTGGCGCGGCTTTCGGGCGGCGAGCGCCGGCGCGTCGCGCTGTGCCGCCTCCTGCTCGGACAGCCCGACCTCCTGCTGCTCGACGAGCCCACCAACCATCTCGACGCCGAGTCGGTCGCGTGGCTCGAGCGCCACCTCGCCGAGTACCGGGGAACCGTCGTGGCGGTCACCCACGACCGCTACTTCCTCGACAACGTCGCCGGCTGGATCCTCGAGCTCGATCGCGGGCGCGGGATCCCCTTCGAGGGCAACTACTCGAGCTGGCTCGAGCAGAAGCACGCGCGCCTGGCGGCCGAGGCCAAGCAGGAGCAGGCGCGCCAGCGGACGATCGCCTCCGAGCTCGAGTGGGTGCGGATGAACGCGTCCTCGCGCCTGCAGAAGTCGAAGGCCCGGCTGGCGCGCTACGACGCGCTGCTCGCCGAGGAGCGAAACGTCAAGCTCGACCAGGTCCAGATCCACATTCCGTCGGGCCCCCGGCTCGGCGGCGTGGTGGTCGAGGCCGACGCGCTGCGCAAGGGCTACGACGACCGGCTGCTGATCGAGGACCTGTCCTTCTCGATGCCGCCGGCGGGGATCGTCGGCGTCGTCGGCCCCAACGGCGCCGGCAAGACGACGCTGCTGCGGATGATCACCGGCGAGGAGGAGCCCGACGCGGGCGACCTGCGCGTCGGCGACTCGGTCGAGCTGGCCTACGTTGACCAGTCGCGCGACGCGCTCGACCCCGAGAAGACCGTGTGGGAGGAGATCTCCGGCGGGGCCGACGAGCTGAAGGTGGGGGAGCGCAGCATGAACTCCCGCGCGTACGCGGCCTCCTTCAACTTCCGCGGGGCCGACCAGCAGAAGAAGGTCGCCAAGCTCTCGGGCGGCGAGCGCAACCGCCTGCACGTGGCCAAGCTGCTGCGGCGCGGGGGAAACCTGCTGCTGCTCGACGAGCCCACCAACGATCTCGACGTCGACACGCTGCGTGCGCTGGAGGAGGCGCTGCTCGTGTTCCCGGGCTGCGCGGTGATCGTCTCCCACGACCGCTGGTTCCTCGACCGCGTGGCGACGCACGTCCTCGCCTTCGAGGGCGACTCGCAGGTGCACTGGTTCGAGGGCAACTTCGAGGCCTACGAGCGCTGGCGCCACGAGCAGCTCGGCGAGGAAGCCGACCGCCCGCACCGGATCACCTACAAGAAGCTCGTGCGGTCTTAGGTCGCGCGGGGGGCGCCGCGGCCCGGGCCGCCGGGGCATTCCCGCGCGACTACGTGCATAACGCGACCCACGTCCGGGCGAGCTCGACGTGGACGCGGTTATGCATGGTCCTCGTGCACCGCAGCGCCCACGGCCGTGATCATCGGACGTGGTCGGGGTTGTGCATCGTCCGCGTGCACAAGTGAGATTCACGCCCGCCGAGCGGGCACGTGCGTCGGGCTGCGCATGGTGGGCGAAGCCGACGCGTCCAGGGGGTCGCGTCACCGCGTCCAGGGCAGGGGCGTCGCGTGACCGTGTCTAGGGGAAGCCGCACACCGTTTCGCGCGAGTGCTAGCCGGTGATAGCGGTGGCGCTATCAGGTGCTAGCACCTTGGAGAAAGGGACGGCGCGGGGGCGGTCCTTGGGGCCAATCTGGCCGCCGGCGCCTGGCGACCGAGCACCGGGGACTGGTGGCCTGGCGGCCTCTGCCCGGCCGCCGACGTACCAGCCCTACCCGCGTTCCCTCGGCACCTCCCGCATCGCCTCCGCCACCGCGTGCTGCCCCGCGCGCTCGAGCTCCGCGATCACCCGCTCGCGCACCTCCGCGGGCTTGTCCTGCGAAAGCTTGAACGAGGCTTCGATCGAATCGATCGGGATCCGGAAGGCGACAGTCCCGGGCGCGATCCGCCGCGCGTAGTCGATCGACTCGTCGAGCTGCCATGGGTGGTCCTGGAAGGACTCGAAGTGCGCAGTCGTCGCCTCGAGTACGGCGAAGGTGTCCTCGCCCTCGCCGATCAGCTCGGGGACGCCGCGGACGTGCACGGCGACGTAGTTCCACGTCGGCACGTAGCGCCCCGGATCCACGTACCAACGCGGCGTGACGTATCCGTGGGGCCCGTTGAAGATCACCAGCGTCGGCGCGCCGGCGAGCGTTTGCCACTGGGGGTTGGCGCGCCCCATGTGCCCGATCAGCGTCCCCTGCGGACCGGACTCGGCGTCGAGCAGGAACGGCAGCAGCGACGCGTCCGGTCCGGCGTCCCCGGTGGTCACCAGCGTCGCGAAGCCGTGCTCGCGGATGACGCGGTCGATCGCCGCGCGGTCGTCGAGGCGGTAGGGGCGCGGAATGTGCATGCGCCGCAGGGTACGCGCCGCACGCCTGCGCAGGCGTGTTTCGTGCCTGCGAGCGGCGTTGTGCCCCCGCACAAGTTTCGGCGACTATTTCGTCGCCGAACCGACGAAAAACGCTCGCGTTTACGTCACTATGTAGTCCGGCCGTGGGCATGGATGCCCGGGCTGACCTTTTCTTCAGCTGGCAGGACATGCCCGGGAGGGACGTGAGGAGCAGATCGATCATCGTGGCGGGGCTCGCCGCGCTGGTGCTCGCGCTGCTCCTCCCCGCCGGCGCCTACGCGGGGCCGATCCGCGCCGGCGCGGCCACCGTCGACGCGGCGTGGCACGTGGGCGCCTCGGCCGGTCAGTACGCGTCGACGCGCTACGAGAACTTCCCCGAGCCGGAGCTCGAGGACCCGCACCTCGACCCGAGCATCCAGTCGTTCAAGAACGAGCCCTCCTACGGGATCCAGTCACGCCTGAAGACGAGAGCGATCGTCGTGGAGGGCCCCGACGGCAAGCGCTTCGCCGTAGTCAAGAACGACCTCTACATCCCGCAGGACCTGCTGTGGCGCCGGACGGCCCAGATCCTCGAGGAGGGCAACTCGGGCATCGGCAAGGAGAACCTGACGATCGCCGTCTCGCACGACCACTCCTCCCCCTACTACTCCTCCACCGCCTGGGGTGCGTGGACCTTCCAGGACGTCTTCGACGTGCGCTTCTACAGCTACTACGCCGAGCGCATGGCGCGCGCGGTGGAGCGGGCCGCCTCGCGCCTGCGGCCCGTGCGCGTTGGCGCGACGGCCTCCGCGTTCGACAAGACGCCGCGCAACGCGCTCGGCCCGGCGGTCGCCGATGACGGCACTCCCGCCGGGTTCCCCGACTCCTACACCGACGACACCCTGACCGTCGTGCGCTTCGACGACGCAACCAGCGGGGCGCCGGTGGCCACGCTCGTGAACTTCTCGCTGCACCCCGAGTTCCTCAACGGAAACGACCTGATCTCCGCCGACTACGTCGGCCCGCTCGAGCGGATGGTCGACGAGCGCACGCGCGCGGTGATGATCTTCACCCAGAACGCGGTCGGCAACTCCGAGCCCGAGCGCTCGTCCTACCACTCCGTCCACGAGCGCCTCGAGTTCACCCACCGCGAGTACGCGCAGGCCGAGTACGGGGCGCGGCTGATGTCCGACGCGATCGTCCGCAACTGGCGCGACATCGGCCGTGGCCGGCCGAATCCCGATCCCGCCTTCCGCGACAAGTTCGTCCCGTTCCGCCAGGGCGAGGTGCCGGTGGCCTTCGAGGACCGCTGGTTCCCGGGCCCGATCTCCCACCCCTACCCGGCGGTGTCCAACTGCCGCGTCGACTCCGGCCTGGCCGGTGAGCCGCAGGTCCCCGTCGCCGGCCTGCCCAACTGTCAGGGCGGCGTCCAGACCTTCAATTCGGTCCTCGACGAGGTCGGCCTCGGCGAGCCGATTCCCGCCCCCACCTCGGCGGTGGACCCGGGGCTGAGCACCGACGACTTCGAAGCCGCGGGCATCCCCATCCCCGAGAACTACGGCGCTCCCTCGTACACCGGGCTCCAGGAGGACGTCTCCCTGCACCTGCAGGCCTTCCGGATCGGCAACATCCTCTTCACCGTCTGCCCGTGCGAGCAGTGGGCCGACCAGTCGCGCAACATCAAGACCCGCACGGACACCGTGCCCAACAACGAATGGCTGGGCTATGACTGGTCCAAGCAGTGCACGCAGAACCTCGACACGACCTGGACCTGCGCGGATCCGACCAAGCAGTGCCTGGACAACGGCGACGGGACGCGCACGTGTCGCAGCGCCACCGATCCCGATGGCAACCTGCCGCCGGTCTCCGACCAGGAGTACAAGCGGATGAAGGCCCAGGTCAACAACCCCGCCAACGGGTGGAACGACCCGGAGTACGCCCCCTACGCGGAGTCGGAGCCGGTCGACACGACGAAGATCAAGGGCAACTACACCCACGACGACACGGCGGAGAACGCGAAGTGGGGCTACCGCCTGACCGTGCCGATCTCGATGGCCAACGACTACAACGGCTACATCGCGACCTACCGCGAGTACCAGCGCGGCGACCACTACCGCAAGGCGCTGACCGGATGGGGCCCCCACTCCTCGGACTACCTGGCGACGCGGCTGGTCGGTCTCGGCCGCGAGCTCAAGGGTGGCCCGCCGGTGCCGGCCGAGCCGCTCGAGGAGAAGGCGATCGCCGACCAAGCGGTCAACGACGGCAAGGCCACCGCGTTCGGCGAGACCGGCGGGAACGCCAGCCGCGCCTACGAGGACCTGCTCGGCGACGACGCCGGCAAGGACGAGCCGCGCGAGGAGCCGCAGAAGACCGAGCGCTTCGGCGCCGCGTTCTTCACCTGGAGCGGCGGCAACAACTACGTGGACAACCCCGAGGTCTCCGTGGACCGCATGACGCCGACCGGGTGGGATCGCTTCGCCGCGGGCGCAGGCGAGGTGCCCGTGACGCTCGAGTTCCCCCCCGGGATCGCCGGCACCGCCTCCTACCTGGAGGGCGGTAGGACCTGGCGCTGGAGCGCCAGCTTCGAGGCCTTCGTCTCGCAGTTCGACGTCTGGGGCGCCGACGGCGCGCGCCGCCGCGCGACGCCCGCCGGCACCTACCGCTTCATGGTCCGCGGCAAGCGGCGCGAGAACGGCGAGACCGTCGACTATCGGCTCCACTCCAAGACGTTCGAGATCAAGCCGTGGAGCGGCATCACCGCGGAGGACGTCCGCGTCGAGCAGGACCGCACCGTTTCCTTCCGCGTCGGCCCGCGCCGCTCGCTCGAGGTGACCGCCGGCGGCGACGACATCACCGCCAAGATCGGCCCGATCGACTATCCGGACTCCTACGACTCGCCGCGGGTTCGCTTCATCAACGAGCAGCGCACCGCGATTCGCGACCCGGACGACCGGAACAATCCGGACCGCATCGAGTGGTACTGCTTCACCTGCTCCTTCAGGCCATGGGCCGACACGGGCGACGCCGCGTCGGCGAAGGTCGCGTTCGTCGGCCCCAGCGGCCAGGTCGACCGCGTGGCGGCGCAGCCGCGTGACGGGCGCTGGTACACCACGACTCCCCTCCCGCCCGGCGCGGCGGCCTACGTCCAGAGCGGCTGCGTGCGCGACGCGTACGGCAACTACAACGGTCAGCCCTCCGGCGCGGCGGCCGGTGGCGCGGCGCTCCCGGCGGGCGTCGAGGGGACGTGCCGAGGATGAGCGCTCTCGTGGGGCGCCTGGCGCTCGTGTCCCTGCTCGCCGTCACGGTGCTCGCCTCGGCGGCCCCCGCTCACGCGGGCGAGGGCGCGATCAAGCCGATCCAGATCGCAACGAAGGACCAGGCCCAGCTGCTCGACTCCGGGCTGCTGAAGGTCTACGTCCACGCCCGGCGAGCACCCATCACGGTCACGGTAACCGGCTTCGTACAGGATCCGGACGGGAATCCCATCGCCCTCACCGAGACCGTCAAGGTCAAGCTGCGCGACGTCCACCGCAAGACGATCAAGCTGCCGCTGACACCGGCCGGCCGGGCGGCGGCCGACACCTGCGCCGACCCGGTCGTCAGCGCCCGGGCTGTCGCGGGCCCGACGGTGCGCGAGGCCACCAAGACGCTGCCGAGCGCGCTGCGCGGCTGCTACGGCGTCGGGATCGCCTCGCGCTCGATCAATCCGGACGCCGACGGGACGTTCGCCGGCCAGCCCGTTCATCTCGGCGGCTACGGCTTCGGTGCCAACGAGGTCACCGGCGAGCGCGTGGCGACCGGGATCCTGGGCGACGGGCTCAAGGTGAGGGCGATCTCGATCTCCGACGGCGACAGCGCGATGGCCGTCGCGGACATCGAGGTGCAGGGCTGGTTCGTCGCGACCAAGGACGGTCCGTACGGGCTGATGGACATGCGCAAGGCGGTGGAGCAGCGCACGAACGGCGGCCTGAAGGCCTCCGAGGTGATCGTCCAGTCCGACCACACCCATGGAGGCCCCGACACGATCGGGGTGTGGGGGGGCGTCCCGGTGGAGTACCGCGCCTTCATCCTGCAGCAGACCGTCGACGCGATCGTCGAGGCCTACGAGAGCCGGCGCGCAGGACGCCTCTACTACGGCGTCAAGGACGGGGAAGACCTGCTCTCCAACCAGTTCGACTACGACGAGGCCAACTCGGTGATGGACTCCGACGTGCGGGTCCTGCAGGCGCGCGACGCGGGGGAGACCTTCGCCACGCTGCTCAACTTCTCCGCCCACACCACCGTGCTGGGCTCGAGCAACACGCAGGTCACGGGCGACTGGGTCCAGGCCGCGAACCCGGAGCTGGAGGCGCGCTTCGGCGGCGAGGCGGTGACGATGGTGGGCACGCTGGGGCGGACGCAGCCGGCCGACCGCGCGTGCGCGGATACCTCCATCCCGGCCGGGGAAGCGCGCGACCTCTGCACGATCGGCGACTACGCGAAGCGAGTGGTGGACCGCGCGGAGGAGGCGGTCGCGGCGGCCGCGCTGATCCCGGGTGACGCGGCGGTCGCGGCGACCTCGTTCCTGATCACCGACACGGCCGACAATGCGCTGATCCTCGGGGCAAACCTCGCCGGGGAGCCGATCGGGGCCGGGATCAACCGCGCGATCACCCCGCCGTGGCTGACCGGGAACGTGCTGGGGACGGTGACCGCGTCGGCGCGCATCGGCGACGTTCTGCTGTCGTCCATGCCGGGCGAGGCCTACCCGCAGATCCCGCTAAAGGTGCGCGACCTGGTCCCGGCGCGCGGCTACATGACCGCCGGGCTGGCCAATGACCAGCTTGGTTACCTGATCGCTCCCTACGAGGCCTACCCTGAGCCGATCCGCCGCTCGTTCTTCAACCAGCGCGGCGACGAGGTCTCCCCGATCGACAACGACAACTACTTCTTCAACGTCTCGCCCACGATGGGCGAGCGCGTGACCTGCTCGCTGCTGCGCGGGGCCGGCGAAGTGTTCGGCCAGGGGATGACCTACCGCGACGCCTACGAGCGCTGCGTGACCTTCGCCAACGACGCGGCGCTGCCGCCGGGCGCCGACACGGACCCGCTGGCCGGGACGGAGTGACGATGCCGACGCCCCGGGGCCGCCGCAGGGCGGGCCGGGGGCCCGGCGCGGCCGCTGCGCTCGCCGCGCTGGCGGCGCTCGTGCTGGGGGCGGCGCCGGCGCACGGCGCGGAGTGGCGCGATCGCGGGGTCTACGCGCGCGTGAACGCCGGCTCGGTCGTGCTCGGCAACGACCAGATCGAGCGGCGCTGGCGCCGCGCGGGCTTCCGCACGGAGCGAATGAAGGACAAGCGTGCCGGCGGCCGCACATGGGCGTCGCCGGGGCGCGACTTCACGCTCGAGCTGGGCTCGGGCACGATCGGCAGCGACGCGTTCGACGTGACGTCGGTCCAGGTCGAGCGCCCCTCCCGGGGCGGTCTGCGCGTGACGATGGAGCTCGAGCCGGCGGTGGGCGGGGCGGCCGGCGCCCTGTCCGCGACCAGGGTGGCCGAGGCCTATCCCGGCGTGGCAGGCGTGCGCGTGCAGACGATCGTTCGATCGCCGGTGCCGCTGGCGCTGACCGCGGCGACGCTGGACGAGGCGCGGGCGGGCGTGGTCGCGCCCTTCGCGCACGCGCTGCGCGCGGGCGCCGACTGGCGCGCGCCGGGGTGGGAGGGCCCGCCCGTGACGATCGGCGACCGCCACGAGGGCACGTGGCGGCGGACCTACAGCGCCGAGGCGGGCGCGGCGCTGGAGGCGCCCGGCCAGTGGCTCTCCCTGCGCGACGGCGAGCGCTCGCTCTTCATGGTGGCCGAGCGCAACGACTTCCCCTCCTCGCGCGCGCTCTACGAGGGCGACCGCGGCGCGCTGCGGGTGGACTACACCCACGACGTCGCGCTGTTCGGCCCGTTCGAGGAGACCGTCCACGTCGAGAGCCCGTTCAGCGGCGCCGGACGCGGCCGCGTGATCCGGCCGGGCGTGCCCTACGCGCTCGAGGCCGCGTTCACCGGCGCCGGCAGCCATGACGGCGACGAGCCCTGGCAGTTTCACCGCTACCTCTTCGAGCACCGCCTCGCGCGCTACCCGCGCGCGGTGACCTTCAACTCCAACGGGACCGACGCGGATCGCATCTCCACCGGCGCCAAGGACGACATGGACATCGCCACCGTGCGCGAGGTCGCGCCGATCGCCCGCGCGCTGGGGGTGGAGACCTTCATCCTCGACGACGGGTGGCAGGCGGTCTCCGGCGACTGGGAGCCCGACTCGCCCCAGCACCCCGAGCCGCGCTGGGACGGCGTAGCGGGATCGAAGTTCGCGCCGCGCTTCCCCGACGACGAGTTCCGCGCCGTGCGCGAGGCGATCGCGCCGATGCGCCTCGGCCTGTGGATGAGCCCGATGCACTTCAACCCTGCCTCGAGCACCTACGCGGCCCACCCCGATTGGGCGTGCACGCCGGCCGGCCAGAGCCTCGCCGCCTACAACTCGCTCCAGCCCGACGAGGGATCCAACGAGGCGGGGATCGGCGCCTGGGGCCCGCCGGCGATCCCGCACGTCGAGAGCCGGATCCGCGAGGCGATCGAGGAATGGGGCGTGACGTACTTCAAGTTCGACTTCCTCGCGTGGCTGGACTGCGCCGGGCAGGGCGACCTCTACGACATGCACGACGCATTCGTGGCGATGATCGACCGCCTGCAGCGCGACCATCCGCGCGTCACCTTCCAGATCGACGAGACCAACGACTACCGGCTGTTCCCGTTCGAGTCGGTGGCGCGCGGCCCGTCGTGGTTCCAGAACGGCACACCGCGCCCCGCGCGCCTGCTGCACAACATGTGGAACCTCGCGCCCTACGTGCCCGCGTTCTCGCTCGGCCAGCACTTCCTCGGGTCGAAGGCGTGGGAGGACTACCCGGTCGACACGCTGATGGCGGCTGCGTTGCCGAGCCACCTGACGTACTTCAGCGACCTGCGGGCGCTGCCCGAGGACGTGATCGACGCCGCCGCGCCATGGACCGCGTTCTACCGCCGCGAGCGCGACGCGCTGGCCGGGGTCGTCTATCCGCTGCTCGCCGATCCGCTGGAGAACGGCTGGACGGCGCTCCAGTCCTGGGACCCGAAGGCGGGGAAGGGGATGCTGCTGGCCTTCCGCCAGGAGTCCGGCGAGTCGCAGGTGAAGATCGCCCTGCGCAACGTGCGCCCGGGTCGCCACTTCGACCTCTTCCGCGCGCCCACCAGCCAGTACGTGGGGACCGTCAGCTCCGAGCGGCTGCGCCGCGGCCTGCGCGTCGAGCTCGGCGCGACGAACCAGGCCTCCGTCCTGGTGATCCGACCGTCGAGCGACCGCCCGGGCCTCGGGGGATCGCGATGAGGCGCGCGCTGCACGTCGCGTCGTCCCTCGCGGTGGCCGCGCTGGCGCTGCCCGCGTCCGCCACCGCGGCCGCACGCGGCGAGTGGATCTCCGGCGATTTGCACCTCCACACCACCTATTCCCACGACTCATACGGCGGTCCGGGGGACGACAACACCGATCTCGAGGACGGCTACACGGCCGGCCACACCGTCGGCTCGCAGTTCGCCGTCGCCGCCTCGCGGGGGCTCGACTTCATCGCGATCACCGATCACAACGACGTGCGCTCGCAGGCCGACCCCGGCTTCGGAGCGGGCGGCGTGATCGCGGTGCCCGGCTATGAGAACTCGCTCAAGGGCCACGCGCAGATGCTGGGGGCGACGCGCCTCTACGACAACGGCGACTCGTCAGCGGCAGCCGTGCAGGCGCTCGCCCGTGCCCTGCGCGCCGACGGCGGGATCTTCCAGGTCAACCACCCCTCCGATCCCGCCTGGGAGTACGGCTACGACGTGCGCCCCGAGACCGTCGAGGCGTGGAACCTCCCGTGGTACTACCAGCCGCCGTTCCCCTCGGCGTCCGACAACGACCGCGCGCTGCGCTACTGGGAGGGCTGGCTTGATCGCGGCAAGCGCGTGGCGGTCACGGGGGGCAGCGACAACCACTGGGTCTCGACCACCGCCGTCCAGGGCGCGGGCCAGCCGACGACCTGGGTGTTCGTGCGCCAGCGCAGCGTCCGCGGGATCCTCGAGGGCCTGCGCGCCGGTCACACCTCGGTCTCCCACCAGCCGCCCGGCCTGGGAGGCCCTCGCCTGATCCTCAAGGCCGACGGTGACCGCACGCGTGAGTTCGAGGCGATGGCCGGCGACGCCGTGCCGCCGCGAACCCAGATGAAGGTGCGGGTCAAGGGCGCCGCGCCGGGCGCCTTCGTGCGCGTGGTGACCGACGGCGGTACCGAGGCCTTTGCGCCGGTGACGGTGACGGGCTCTCTGTTCACGCACCGCTTCCGCGCGCCGGCCGGCGCCACCTGGGTGCGCGCGGAGGTCTACGGGGAGGACGCCGGCGAGGGCCGGCCCGAGGGCTGCTCGCTGCTCTTCGGCGGCGACAACGCCTTCGAGACGACCTACTGCACCAACCGCGTCGCGATGCTGGCGCTCTCCTCGCCGATCTACGTCCGCTAGCGCGCGAACGACACGTCGGCGGCGAGCGCGCGGGCGAACTCGGCCAGCAGCGAGGCGCACGCCTCGACGTCGTCGAGCTGGACCATCTCGACGGGCGAGTGCATGTAGCGCAGCGGGATCGACACGACGCCGGTCGGCACACCGGCGCGCGAGATGTGCACGGCGTCGGCGTCGGTCCCGGTGCTGCGCGCCGAGGCCGCGACGGTGAAGGGGATGTCGTTGGCCTCGGCGGCGTCGTGGAGCAGCTCGAAGACGCGTGGAGCGATGATCGACCCGCGCTCGACCACCGGGCCCGAGCCGAGCTCGTGCTTGCCAAGCTCGCGCACCTCGATCCCCGGCGCATCGGTGGCGTGCGTGACGTCGACGACGATCGCCACCTGGGGGTCCAGCGCGAACGCGGTCGTGCGCGCGCCCGCGAACGTGATCTCCTCCTGGACCGGCGCGACCGCCACGACCTCGCCCGGCGCCCCGCCGGCCTCGGCGACCAGGCGCGCGGCCTCCAGCGCGACGTAGGCGCCCAGCCGGTTGTCGAGCGATCGCGATGCGACGCGGCGATTGGGCATCTCCACGGGCTCGCCGGCGATCACCGCGACGTCGCCGATGCGGACGAGGTCGCGCGCCTCGTCGCCGTCGGCGGCGCCCACGTCTATGTGCAGGTCCTTGATCTCGGCGACCTTCTTGCGGTCGTCCTCCTTGAGCAGGTGGATCGGCTTCTTTCCGATCACGCCGGGCAGCGCCCCGGCGCGGGTCGCCACCTCCACGCGCTGGCCGACCAGGATCTGCGCGTCCCAGCCCCCGACGCCGATGAAGTGCAGGAATCCCTCGTCGTCGACGTGGGTGACGATCAGGCCGATCTCGTCGATGTGGCCGACCACCGCGAGCCGCGGGCCGTCGCCCGTGCTGCGCACGCGCGCGACCGAGGACCCCAGCGTGTCGCCCGAGACCTCGGCGAACTTCTCCGCGGCCTCGCGCCACACGGCGGCGGGCGCGGTCTCATAGCCCGAGGGCCCGGGCGCGGTCAGCAGGCTGCGCAGGAGGTCGGGGAGGGCCACGGCCGCGGAAGGTTAGCGGCGCGGGGGTGGGGCGCCGGGACTCAGATGGCGCGGTGCAGGCGCAGGCCGGCACAGCGCTCGGCCACGACGCTCTCGAGCGCACCGAGCGAACCGCCCGGGGACTCGGCGAACGCGCGCTCCGAGCCGCCGGCGCGCAGCCAGAGCTGCAGGCGGCCGCGGTCGCGCGCGGCGGCCACCTTCTCGACTTCGCGGTAGCTCACCCACCACGCGTCCTCGACCCCGGCGGCCTCACGGCTGACGCCGATCAGGCGGCGCGTCGTCGCCGCCAGCAGCTCGGGCTCGGGATCGTCGTAGGGGGCCTCGAGCGGCCGCGCCGGCGAGATCACGAGCAGCTTCTCGGCCGGGCGCAGCAGGTCGCGCACGACGGCGAGGGCATTGGCGAAGCGCAGCCGCCACAGCTGCTCGGGCATCAACCCGGGCGTGGCCGCAGGCGCGGAGACCGCGGAGGCGGCCGGGGCGGCGGCGGGCGTGAGGACGTTCACGACAGTTCGAACGGCGCGGGGCGTCCGAGGTTGGAGAGATGTCGGGGTAGCCTGATCTCCCGATGATCGCGATCGCCTCATTCCAGCTTCTCCGCCGGCCCCGCGAGCATGCGAACGGAGCGCTGTGAACGCCGCGCGCCGGCGCTCGACCCGCCCGCTGGAGGTCGTCCTGCTGGCGGCGATGGCCGTCGGAAGCCTCGCGTTGTGGATCGCCGTCCCGGCCGGCTGGATCTGGCTGGCCGCGCAGCTCAACGACGACTACTCGTTCGTCTACGGAGTCGCCCTGGTCGGCTGTCCCCTGACGATGGGCGCCTTCGCCTACGGGCTCGCCAAGCTCAACGGGCTCTACCTGCGCCTGACCGATGCGGGGGAGACCGGTCCGCCACGCGCGGCGTGGCTGAAGTCGATGCGCGCCGAGCGGGGCTCGAGCCGGGCGCGCACGCCGCTGGACCTGTTCATGACGGCGTCGGTGATGATTGCGATCGCCGTCCTGATGGCGTTCTTCTTCTTCGGCGGCGGGTCGCCGATCTCGCCGTACAACTGAAGGGCGTTCAGGCCGCCAGCAGCTGGCGCAGGACGAACGGCAGGATGCCCCCGTGACTGAAGTACTCGGTCTCCTTCGGCGTGTCGATCCGCACGCGCGCGGTGAACTCGCGGTCGTCGGCGTGGACCGTCACCTCGCGTGCCTTGCCGCCGTCGAGGCCGTCGATCGCATAGGTCTCCTCGCCGGTCAGCTCGAGCGACTCGGCCGACTCGCCGTCGGCGAACTGCAGCGGGACGACGCCCATCCCGACGAGGTTGGAGCGGTGGATGCGCTCGAAGGACTCCGCGATCACCGCGCGCACGCCCAGCAGCCGCGTGCCCTTGGCCGCCCAGTCGCGCGATGACCCGGACCCGTACTCCTTCCCGGCGAGCACCACCAGCGGCGTCTCGTCCTCCGCGTAGCGCATTGCCGCGTCGTAGATCGCCATCGTCTCGCCGGAGGGGAGGTGGATCGTGACGCCGCCCTCGGTGCCCTCGGCCAGCAGGTTGCGCAGGCGGATGTTGGCGAAGGTGCCGCGCATCATCACCTCGTGGTTGCCGCGCCGCGAGCCGTAGGAGTTGAATTCCGCCGGGCCGACGCCGTGCTCCTGGAGATAGCGCCCCGCGGGCGAGTCCTTCTTGATCGACCCGGCCGGCGAGATGTGGTCGGTGGTCACGCTGTCCCCCAGCCGCGCGAGCACACGTGCGCCCGTGATGTCCGACAGCGGCTCGGGCTCGCGCTCCATGCCCTCGAAGTAGGGCGGGTTGCGCACGTAGGTCGACTCGTCGCTCCAGTCGAAGCGGTCGCCCGTGGGCACCGACAGCCCGTTCCAGCGCTCGTCGCCCTCGAAGACCTCTCCGTAGGACTTGCGGAACATGTCCGATTGGACGGCATCCTCGATCACGCGCGCGACCTCCTGCTCTGACGGCCACAGGTCGGAGAGCATCACCGGCCCGTCGTCGCCGACGCCGATCGGATCGGAGTAGAGGTCGATGTCCATCGTCCCCGCGAGCGCGTAGGCGACGCAGAGCGGGGGGGACGCGAGGTAGTTCATCTTCACGTCCTGGTTGATGCGCCCCTCGAAGTTGCGGTTGCCCGAAAGGACCGAGCAGACCGCCAGGTCGCCCTCGTCGACGGCGGCGGAGATCTCCGGCGGCAGCGGCCCCGAGTTGCCGATGCAGGTGGTGCAGCCGTAGCCGACGAGGTGGAAGCGCAGCGCCTCGAGCGGCTCCGTCAGCCCGGCGCGGTCGAGGTACTCCGTGACGACCTTGGACCCGGGCGCCAGCGAGGTCTTGACCCATGGCTTGACCTCGAGCCCGCGCTCGACCGCGTTGCGGGCGAGGATCCCCGCCCCGATCATCACCGACGGGTTCGACGTGTTGGTGCACGACGTGATCGCCGCGATCACCACGTGCCCGTGGTCGAGCTCGAAGCTGGTGCCGTCGGACATCTCGACGGTGACCCCGTCGCGCGAGCGCGCGGCGGTGGTGGTGGCGGTGCCCGCGGCCACCGCGGCCGCCTCGGGCGGGGCAGCCTCGGCGTTCTGCTTCCGTGCGCCACGTCCCGGCGGGTCCGAGGCCGGGAAGCTCTCGGCGATCGCCTTGTCGCACGCGTCATCGGGGGTCTCGTCGTGGTCGACGTAGGCGGTGAGCGCCTCGCGGAAGCTGTCGCGCGAGTCGGTCAGCGCGACTCGGTCCTGCGGGCGCTTGGGGCCGGCCAGCGACGGCACCACGTCGCCGAGGTCGAGCTCGAGGGTCTCGGAGAAGGTCGGCTGCTCGGAGTCCGCGTCGTGCCACATTCCCTGCTCGCGGCAGTAGGCCTCCACGAGCTCGATCTGCTCCGCCGTGCGGCCCGAGAACTCCAGGTAGCGCAGGGTCTCGGCGTCGATCGGGAAGATCGCGCACGTCGAGCCGAACTCGGGCGACATGTTCCCGATCGTGGCCCGGTCGGCGAGCGGCAGGTTGGGCAGTCCGGGCCCGAAGAACTCGACGAACTTCCCCACGACGCCGCGCTCGCGCAGCATCTCGGTCACGGTCAGGACGAGGTCGGTGGCCGTCGAGCCCGCCGGGAGCGCCCCCTCCAGGCGGAAGCCGACCACCTGGGGGATCAGCATCGAGAGCGGCTGGCCGAGCATCGCGGCCTCCGCCTCGATCCCGCCGACTCCCCAGCCGAGTACGCCGAGCCCGTTGACCATCGTCGTGTGCGAGTCCGTGCCCACCAGGGTGTCGGGATAGGCGCGGCCGGTGTCCTCGTCGACGAAGACGACCCGCGCGAGGTACTCGAGGTTGACCTGGTGGACGATCCCGGTGTCCGGCGGTACCACCTTGAAGCCCTCGAAGGCACCCTGACCCCAGCGCAGGAAGGCATAGCGCTCCTGGTTTCGCTCGAACTCGAGGTCGGCGTTGCGCTGGAAGGCCCCGCGCGTGCCGAACGCGTCGACCTGCACGGAGTGGTCGATCACGAGCTCGGCCGGGACGAGCGGGTTGATCTTCGCCGGGTCGCCGTCCATGTCGGCCATCGCGTCGCGCATCGCCGCGAGGTCGACGACCGCCGGCACGCCGGTGAAGTCCTGCATCAGCACCCGTGCGGGCGTGAAGGCGATCTCGCTCGAAGGCTCGGCGCGCGCGTCCCAGCTCGCCAGCGCCTCGATGTCCTGCGCGCGGATGGCGTCTCCGTCCTCGCAGCGCAGCAGGTTCTCCAGCAACACCTTGAGCGAGAAGGGCAGCCGCGCGACGTCGTAGCGCTGCTGCAGCGCGTCGAGGCGGAAGATCTCGAGCTCGCGACCGCCGACGGTCAGGGTCGAGCGAGCGTCGAAGGAGTTGGCGGCCACGCCTCTAGTGTCGCAAACGGCCCGAGCGCGGGCCGACCCAGCTCAGCCGTAGCGGGGCGCGAGCAGCAGCAGCTGGGGCACGGTGACGAGCCGGTACCCGCGCCGGCGCAGCGTGGCGACGATCGCGGGCAGCGCCGCGATCGTGCCGGCGCGGTTGCCGCCGGCGTCGTGCATGACGACGATCGAGCCGGGGCGGACGGCCGAGACGACGCGCGAGTAGACGGCGCCCGACCCCGGTCTGGTCCAGTCGCGCGGGTCGACGTCCCACTGGATCGAGAGCATTCCGAGCGCGCGAGCCTGGAAGATCCCGCCACGGCCGGCGGACCCGTAGGGAAAGCGGAACACGCACGGCGTGTAGCCCGTCGCGCGGCGAATCGCGCCCTGGGTGCTGGCCATCTGGCTGTAGCCGCCGCCGGCGACGTTCACGTGCCCGAAGGTGTGGTTGCCGATCGCGTGTCCCTCGCGCAGCTGGCGGCGCAGCAGCCACTCGCGCCCGCGCACCTGCGAGCCCACCACGAAGAAGGTGGCCGGCGCGCGGAGGCGGCGAAGCACGTCGAGCATCGGGCCGGTGTGCGGGCCCGGGCCGTCGTCGAAGGTCAGCGCGACCGAGCGCCGGCCGCGCCAGCCGGAGGTGCGGAAGGAGGGACCCGCGGCGCGGCAGCCGATCAGGCGCCGGGGCTGCACGGTCGTGCTTGCCGCCGAAGCCGCGCCCGCGGTCGCCGTCTGCGCCTCGGCCACTCCGGCGGACGGCAGGAGCACGGTGGCCAGCAGCGCCGCGGCGAGGCGGCGCGCCCGCCGAAGGCTCACCGCGCGCGCTTCCCGGAGGCGCTCACGGGGCGCTGCTGCCGCCCGTCGCCGGGCTGGATCCGCCGCTCGTAGTGGTCGACCCGCTGGTGGTCGTGCCGGTCGAGCCGCTCGTCGAGCTGGGAGGTGCCACGCCAGACGCACATGGCGCGCCGCGCGGGGCGGTCCGGCGCGGCGGGATGACGTAGATCCGCTGGCCGCGCATGGAGCGGCCGAAGTCGCTCGGGCTCAGCGGCGGCGAGCGGTAGACGTCGATGTGCAGCCCCCGGATCGCCCCGCCGGTGTCCCCGGCGATGAAGCAACCGCCGCCGAAGGCACGGTAGGCGGGCACGTAGACGCGGCTGCCGAGCGGGATCAGGCTCGGGTCGACGGCCAGCGAGCGGTAGTAGGCCAGGCCCGGACGCCCGTGGCCGGCGGCGAAGGAGACGCCGGGCAGCGTCACCCACCGCACCCCCACTCCGTTGGACCATCCGCCCGCCTCGAGCGGGTAGGTGAGCGTGCCGCGCGAGTTGCGCCAGAACCCGCCGGCGCGCCAGAAGATCGGGCGGAAGCCGCCGATCGGCGCGGCGCGGCCGAGCAGGTCCACCCAGCCGCCGCGACCGACCGCGTTGACGTGGTAGAAGCGGCCGTTCAGCGCGATTCCCGTGCCCTGCATGGTCACGCCGCGCGCGGAGAAGAGCCAATCGATCCGGTGGAAGCTCGACAGTCCGGTCGGGCGCACCCGGCGGCCGCGGAAGTAGCGCTCGGGGACCGGCCAGTACTCGGTCGTGTAGACGCCCGACAGCCACCGGGGCGTGGTGATCGCGGCTGCGCGCGCAACCGGGACCGCCGCCGCGGGGGCAGCGTGCCAGTGCGTCGGGCGCGTCGCTGCCGCAGCGGAGGCCGGGAGGGCCAGGACGAGGGTCGCGGCAGCGGCGGCGCCGGTTGCGGCGATTCTCCGTCGCATCGAAGGGCGGCAGTCTAGCGAGAGCCCCCGGCACGCCCGCACGAGCGCGTGCAGCCGCGCGGGGCGGCCAGGCGCGGCCACGGGGGTGGCCAGGCCGCGGCGTTCAGGCGCGGGCGAGGACGGCGCCGTCCTCGTAGAGCTTGATCACCCGCACGGCCCCGGGGGGCGCGGCGTGGATGCACAGCTCGCACAGCACGCACTCGTCGAGGTTGCCCTCGACGATGTCCACGCGCCCTCCGTCCTGCGCGTAGATGTCGACGGGGCAGACCTCCTCGAGCTTGGCGGCCAGCTCCGCGTCGTCGGCGGCCTCGTCGTCCACCTCGACGCCGATGAAGAGCGCGTCGGACCTCATGCCGGTGCCCGCTCGCCCAGCTTCGCCTTGACGAGGTCGGGGATCTCGGAGATCTCCTCGGCGACGGCGATCCCGGCCTCGGCCAGGCGCGCGATCTTCTCGGCCGCGGTGTCCTCCTTTCCCTCGACGATCGTGCCCGCGTGACCGAACGACATGCCCGGCATCTCGTCCATGAAGCGCCCGGCCATGAACGCGACGATCGGCAGTCGCGAGTCGTGCTCGGTGACCCAGCGCGCCAGCTCGGCCTCCATCCTGCCCCCGGGCTCCGTGTAGATGACTATCGCCTCGGTCTGCTCGTCGGCCTCGAACAGCGGCATCAGCTCCGCGTAGGTCGAGCCGATGATCGCGTCGCCGCCGATCGAGACGGCGGTTGACTGGCCCAGGCCGGCGGCGGTGAGCGTGGACGAGATCTCGGTGGTCATGCCGCCCGAGCGCGACATCACGCCGACCGGACCCGGGCTGTAGGCCTTCGCGGCGTCCTTGGCCGGGCCCCCGATCCCGCCCATCTTCGCGACGCCGGGCACGATGATCCCGAGGCAGTTGGGCCCGATGATGCGCGCGCCGCGCAGGCCGGCCAGCTCCACCATCTGGGCGACGTCGGCGCGCGGAATCCGCTCCGTGACGATCACGATCAGGCGCACCCCGTTCTCGATCGCCTCGAACACAGCGTCCTTGGTGAACGCCGGCGGCACCGTGACGACGGACCCGTCGATCGGCGCCCCGTGGTGCTCCACGGCCTGGGCGACCGTGTCGAACACGGGCACCCCGTGGACGTCGCGGCCCCTGCGGCCCGGGGTCACGCCCCCGACGATCTTCGAGCCGAAGTCCAGGCACTCGCGCGTCAGGTTGACGGCCTCGCGCCCGGTGATTCCCTGGACGATGAAGGTCGTGTCCTCCGCGATCAGGATGCTCATACCTCCGTCACCTCTCCGGAGGTGCGGCCCTCGCCGGGACGCAGCTCGGCATCGGCCTCGGGCACGCCGTCGCCGGCGCCGACCGCCTCGACCGCCATCCGCGCCGCGTCGTGCATCGAGACCGACCGGTCGCAGTAGCGCACGTTGTAGTGCTCGAGGATCTTGAAGCCCTCGTCCTCCCACGCCCCCGGGATCCGGAACACCGCGATCTTCTCGGCCGGGTCGTGGCCTAGCTCGATGCACGCCTTGATCACCCCGCGCGCGACGATGTCCACGCGGGTGTTGGAGACGATCGACATCATCACCGCGATCTTGTCCACGCCGGGCTTGCCCAGCACCAGCTTGGCCAGCCCGCACGCCTTCGCGACCGACGGGTTGCCGCCGATCTCGCAGTAGTTGGCCGGCCGGCCGCCGTGGGCGCGCACCGCGTCGAAGAGCGTCAGCGACCCCCCGCCGGCGCCGATCACCAGGCCGAGGTTGCCGTCGAACTCCGTGACGTTGCCGGCCACGCCGCGATGGTCCTGGGCGTCGACCGCCTCGCCGGCGATCTCGAACGGGGTGGGCTCGCGCGCCTCGCGGGTCTCCTCGTCGGCGATCGCGAGCTCCTCGAGCAGCTTCTTCTGGCGCGGCCGGCCCTCGTTCTCCATCTCCATGTGCGCGTCCACGGCGACGAACGTGCCGTCCTCGAGCTGGGCGAGCGGGTTGATCTCGGCCAGCGTCATGTCGCGCTCGACGAAGAGCCGCGCGAGCTTCGTCAGGATCGGCGTGAGGCGGTTGAGCGCGCTCCCCGTGACGCCTGTCGCGGCGATCGTCTGCTTGGCCTGGAAGTCCGAGAACGGGAGGATGTTCGAGAAGTGGCCGCGGCCGACGTGGTCGGGATGGGACTCGGCGACCTCCTCGATGTCGATCCCGCCCATGTCGGAGAAGAGCATCACCGGGCGCTTGCGGATGCCGTCCCACACCACGCCCGCGTAGTACTCGTGCTTGACCGCCACGCGCTCGTCGACCAGGACGCCGCGCGGCATGTGGCCGTTGATCTCCAGCTCGAGGATCGCCGCGGCGTGCTCGGCCGCCTCGTCGGGCGTGTCGGCGAACTTGACCCCGCCGGCCTTCATGCGCCCGCCCGTCAGCACCTGTGACTTGATCACCACCGGCCCGCCCACCTCCGCGGCGCGCTCGCGCGCCTGCTCGGGCGTCGTGGCCGAACCACCCTTGGAGATCGGGATCCCGCCCCGGCGGACGATCTCCTTGGACTCGTACTCGAAGAACCTCACGCGCGCGGCAACCTAACCGACGGTCTCGCGCTCGAAGCCGTAGGCCTCGGCGAGCTCCGGGTCCCTGCGCGCCAGCATCTCGGCGAGGTTCACCATCACCTTGCACTGCTTGAACGTCGCGTCGTCCTGCATCTTGCCGTCGATCATGTGCACGCCGCGCCCGTCCGGGATCGCCTCGATCACCTTGCGGGCGAACCGGACCTCCTCGGGGTCGGGCGAGAAGACCTTCTTGGCGATGTCGATCTGCACCGGGTGCAGCGACCAGGTGCCGACGCAGCCGAGCAGGAACGCCGCCCGGAACTGCGTCTCGCAGCCCACCACGTCCTTGATGTCCCCGTAGGGGCCGTAGAAGGGCAGAATCCCGACCGACGTGCAGGCGTCGACCATGCGCGCGATCGAGTAGTGCCACGGGTCCTGCTGGTAGGAGGGTCGCTCGGCCTCGGGGTTCTCCGGGTCCGGGTCGGCGATCGTGCGGTAGCCGGGGTGCCCCCCGCCCACGCGCGTCGTCTTCATCCGCCGCGAGGCCGCCAGGTCCGCGGGGCCGAAGGACATCCCCTGCATCCGCGGAGACGCCGCTGCGATCTCCTCCAGGTTGGTCACGCCAAGCGCCGTCTCGAGGATCGCGTGCACGAGGATCGGGCGCTCCAGCCCGGCCTTGGCCTCGAGCTGGGCGAGCAGGCGGTCCACGTAGTGGATGTCCCACGCGCCCTCGACCTTCGGGACCATGATCACCTCGAGCCGGTCGCCGATCTCCGTCACGAGCGTCGTGATGTCGTCGAGCACCCACGGGGACTCGAGCGCGTTGACGCGCGTCCACAGCGCGGTCTCGCCGAGGTCGAGCTCCCTGCCGATCCGGACGAGGCCGGCGCGCGCCGCCTCCTTGTTCTCGACCGCGATCGCGTCCTCGAGGTTCCCGAGCAGGATGTCGGTCTTCGGCGCCGTCTCGGGCAGCTTGCCGACGATCTTCTCGTTGGAGGGATCGAAGAAGTGGATCATCCGCGCCGGCTTGAACGGGATGTCCAGGATCGGCTCGGGCGCGCCGATGGCGAGGGGCTTGGCGAAGTCGCGGGGGTTGCGCATCGGGTCGGTGCGGGGCCGCGGGGAGGCGGCGCTCCGGCCGCCGAAACCTATCGAGTCGAGGGAGGGGCGGTCGGGCTCAGCGAGTGGCGTCCAGCGCCACTCGCTCCCGGCCAATAACCTGGGCCGTCCTCAAGCGACCAGGAGACAGCCACAGGCGATGAGCGAGACAGAGACCAGGGGCGTCGAGACGGGCCAGGCCGAGCGCGAGGCCTCGGGTGCCCACGCTTACGGGCGCTACCTCGAGGAGTTCGAGGTCGGGGCGATCTACAAGCACTGGCCGGCCAAGACCGTGACCGAGGCGGACGACCACCTGTTCTGCCTGATCACGATGAACCACCATCCGCTGCACCTCAACGACGTGTACGCGCAGGGATCCCAGCAGGGGCGCAACGTCGTGGTTGGCCCGCTGGTCTACTCGCTCGCGCTGGGGATGTCGGTCTCCGACGTCTCGGGAAAGGCGATCGCCAACCTGGCCACCGAGGAGCTCTCGCATCCGGCGCCGGTCTTCCACGGCGACACCCTGTTCTGCGAGACCGAGGTGCTCGAGGTCAAGCCGTCGCGCTCCAAGCCCGACCGCGGCACGGTGAAGGTGCACACGCGCGTGCTCAACCAGGACGGCGTCCTGGTGGCGGAGTTCAAGCGCCTGGTGCTGGTCCCGCGCCGCGAGCCCGGGGAGCCGGAGTCGGCGGAGGGCAACGTCGAGTAGGCGCTTGCGTAGGGTGGCCGGATGGCGACCGAGCGCGAGGTCGACGTCGTGGTCGTGGGCGCCGGGCTGGCCGGGCTGGTGGCCGCGCGCAATGTCAGGAGCGCCGGCGCCTCGGTCGCCGTGCTGGAGGCGCGCGACCGCGTCGGGGGCCGGCTCCTGAACGAGCCGCTCGACGATGACGGGAAGGTGGTCGAGGTCGGGGGTCAGTGGGTCGGGCCGACGCAGCACCGGATGCTGGCGCTCGCGCGCGAGGTCGGCGTGGACACCTTCCCAACCTACGACGAGGGCGAGAACCTGATCGAGTGGGAGGGAAGCCTGCGGCGCTACCGCGGCACGATCCCGCGGATCAACGCCGGCGTCCTGGTCGACGTAGCCCAGGCGCAGTGGCGCCTCGACCGCCTCGCGCGGACCGTGCCGCTCGAGGCGCCGTGGGAGGCGCCGAACGCGCACCGGCTGGACGCGCAGACGGCCGAGACGTGGCTGCGGCGAAACGTCGTCTCCGAGGCCGCCCGGACGCTGCTCGAGATCGGCATCGAGGCCGTCTGGGCGCAGGAGCCCGCCGACCTGTCGCTGCTGCACGTCCTCTTCTACGTCCACTCGGCCGGCGGCTTCGACGCGCTGCTCGACACCGGCGGCGGCGCCCAGGAAGCGCGCTTCGTCGGAGGCTCCCAGGCCGTGGCGCTGCGGGCCGCCGAGCCGCTCGGCGACGACGTCGTGCTGGATGCGCCAGTGCGCCGGATCGAGCACGGCGCCGCCGGCGTGACGACGCATGCGGACGGCACGATCGTCCGCGCGCGGCGCGCGGTCGTCGCCCTCCCGCCGGCGCTGGCGGCGCGGATCGCCTACGACCCGCCCCTGCCCGGCTACCGCGACCAGCTCACGCAGCGCATGGCCCAGGGGACCGTGTCCAAGTGCATGGCCGTCTACGACGAGCCCTTCTGGCGCGCCGAGGGCCTGACGGGGCAGGCCGCCACCGTGCGCGGGCCCGTCCGGCTCACGTTCGACAACTCGCCCCCCGATGGCTCGCCCGGCGTCCTGCTCGGGTTCCTCGAGGGCCGCTTCGCGCGCGAGCTCGGCCGGCTGGAGGCCCCGGAGCGCCGCGAGGCCGTGATCGCCACCTTCGCGCGGCTGTTCGGGCCCCGTGCGGCGCGCCCCGAGCGCTACATCGAGCGCCAGTGGGCCGAGGAGGAGTGGACGCGCGGCTGCTATGGCTGCGCGATGCCCACCGGCGCCTGGACCGGGTTCGGGCCGGCGCTGCGAGATCCGATCGGGCCGATCGGATGGGCGGGAGCCGAGACGGCGACAGTGTGGAGCGGGTACATGGACGGCGCCGTGCAGTCGGGCGAGCGGGCCGCGGCGGAGGCGCTGGCGGCGCTGAGCTGACCCGCGTCGGGCCCGTCGCAGCGCGCGCGTCGCGGTTGCGAAAGAATCCGCCGATCCGTAGATCCGAGCCATGAGGAGTTGGAACATCCCTTGAGCGAGACCACGACCACCGCACCGACCGAGCACGCCAGGCTGCTGGCCTGGGTGGACGAGGTCGCCGAGCTGACCGAGCCCGCGGCCGTCCACTGGTGCGATGGCTCCGCCGAGGAGTACGACGACCTCTGCCAGGCGCTCGTCGACGCGGGCACCTTCGAGAAGCTCTCGGATGCCAAGCGCCCGAACTCCTACCTCGCGCGCTCGGACCCCGGCGACGTCGCGCGCGTCGAGGACCGCACGTTCATCTGCTCGCAGAGCGAGGACGACGCGGGGCCCACCAACAACTGGCGCGAGCCCGCCGAGATGCGCGAGACGCTCTCGGACCTCTTCCGCGGCTCGATGCAGGGCCGCACCATGTACGTGGTGCCCTTCTCGATGGGGCCGCTGGGCTCCCCGATCGCCCACATCGGCGTGCAGCTCACCGACTCGGCCTACGTCGCCGCCTCGATGCGGATCATGACCCGGATGGGCCAGGGCGCGCTCGACGTGCTGGGCGAGGACGGCGAGTTCGTCCCCTGCCTGCACTCGGTCGGGATGCCGCTGATCGAGGGCGTCGAGGACGTGCCGTGGCCGTGCAACGCCGACAACAAGTACATAGTCCACTTCCCCGAGACGCGCGAGATCTGGTCCTACGGCTCGGGATACGGCGGCAACGCGCTGCTGGGCAAGAAGTGCTTCGCGCTGCGGATCGCCTCGGTGATGGCGCGCGACGAGGGCTGGATGGCCGAGCACATGCTGATCCTCAAGGTCACCTCGCCCGAGGGGGAGGTCAAGCACATCACCGGCGCCTTCCCGTCGGCCTGCGGGAAGACCAACCTGGCGATGCTGATCCCGACGCTGCCGGGCTGGAAGGTGGAGACGATCGGCGACGACATCGCGTGGATGAAGTTCGGCGACGACGGCCGGCTCTACGCGATCAACCCCGAGGCGGGCTTCTTCGGCGTGGCTCCCGGGACGGGGGAGAAGACCAACCCCAACGCGATGGCCACCGTGCGCGAGAGCTCGATCTTCACGAACTGCGCGCGCACCGACGACGGCGACGTGTGGTGGGAGGGGATGACCGAGGACGCGCCCTCGCACCTGATCGACTGGCACGGCAACGACTGGACGCCGGAGTCCGACACGCCATCGGCCCATCCCAACGCGCGCTTCACCACCCCCGCCGCGCAGTGCCCGGTGATCGCCGCCGAGTGGGAGGACCCCAAGGGAGTGCCGATCGACGCGATGCTCTTCGGCGGCCGGCGCTCCACCGTCGTTCCGCTGGTCACCGAGGCCTTCGACTGGGAGCACGGCACCTTCCTGGGCGCGACGATGTCCTCGGAGACGACCGCCGCCGCGGCGGGGCAGGTCGGCCAGCTTCGCTTCGACCCCTTCGCGATGCTCCCGTTCTGCGGGTACCACATGGCCGACTACATCGAGCACTGGCTGGAGATCGGCCGCCGCGGGGACGCCGCGCGGCTGCCGAAGGTCTTCTACGTCAACTGGTTTCGCAAGGACGAGGGCGGGCGCTTCCTGTGGCCCGGGTTCGGCGAGAACTCGCGCGTGCTGGCGTGGGTCGTGCAGCGCTGCGCCGGCAAGGGCGAAGTGGTGGAGTCGGCGCTCGGGCTCGTGCCCGCGGAGGGCGCGATCGACATCGAAGGCCTCGACATCTCGCCCGAGGACATGGCCGAGGTGCTGAAGGCCGATCCCGACGAGCTGCGCGCCCAGCTTCCCCAGGTCAAGGAGCACCTGGCCAAGTTCGGCGACCGCCTCCCCGACCAGATCCGCGCGCAGATGGACGCGCTCGAGGAGCGGCTGGCCTAGCCGGTCCCGGCGCGCCGCGCCAGCTCGGGGTAGTGCACGACGAGACCGTCGCCGTCGAGCTCGAGCTCGACGACGAAGTCGCGGTGGCGCCCCACGTAGCGGACCGTGCTGCCATCCGGCCGCTGCGCGACGTGCTCATAGCGCTGCTCGGAGGGGTGCACCGAGAGCGCGGGCACGGCGACCCAGGCCATCACGAAGTCGCGCGCCGGCGCCGGCCCCAGCAGCCCGTGACGCAGCACCGGCATCGCGTTGGTCAGCGGGCAGAGGCCGAGGTCGCAGTCCAGCGCGCCCGCGACCGTGGCGGGGTCGCCGCCCGGCGGGTCGAGCTCGGCCTCGCCGTCCTGGGAGGCGTCGATCGCCCATCGCCCGGACCCGTCGTGGCGCAGGTCGAGCTCCCTCGACCAGCCCTCGCCGCGCGCGCGCACGCGCAGGCGCGTGGTGATCCACCCGGCCGCCGTCTCCAGCTCGTAGTCGAGGCGGTAGGGAAGCGGCTGGGCCCCGATCTGCGTGCCGTGGGCGGCGAGCCGGTCGGCGTCGAGCTCGACCTCGCAGGCTTCCGCGCGAAAGCCGTCGAGCCCGCGCCACACCAGCATGCGCCGCCGGGGCGCCGCCGCCATCACCGGTCGTCGCCGGCCGCGTAGGAGACGATCGAGGTGTCGATCAGCCACTCCACCGGCGCGCGGTCGTCGCTGTAGACGCGCCCTCCGCGCAGCGGCGCCCCGAAGCCCGCGATCGCGTCGTCGAGCGCCGGCCCGAGCTCCGGCGGCAGGAAGCGCCGCGCGCCGGCCAGGCGCTGCGCACTGAGGTCGGCCTCCGAGGCGATCAGCAGCGTGTTCTCGTCCTCGATCGGATAGCGCGCGACGTGCGGGAACGCGGCGCGCATGGTCGCGGTGATCACCTTCTCGAGCCCCTCCTGACCCTCGGGGTGCCCGACGTTGAGCATCACCGCCCCACCGGGCGCCAGCCGCTCGCGGGCGAGCGCGAAGAACTCCTCCGTCGCGAGGTAGAAGGGGATGTAGGGCTGGCGGTAGGCGTCGATCCCGATCAGGTCATAGCGCGCCCGGCTCCGGCGCAGGAAGGGACGGGCGTCCTCGTCGAAGGTGCGCAGTCGCGGGTTGTCCATCGCGAAGAAGCGCCGCCCCGCCTCGGTCACCCGGGGGTCGATCTCCACCCCGTCGATGCGCGTTCCCGGGAAGAAGCGCTCGTAGGCGCGCGAGACCGTGCCCGCGGCGTTGCCGAGGATCGCGAAGCGCCGGGGAGGCCGCTCGAGACGCGCGAAGGGCAGCACGGAGTAGCCGTCCCAGACGCCGTCGGTGAGCACACTGGCGGGGCGGTAAACGGAGTGGACCGCCTGGCCCTCGTTGAGCTCCAGCGAGCGCTCCCCGGCGGCGTCCTCGAGCACGCGGATGTACTGGTACTCGCTCTCGGTCTCGTGGATCACCCGGTCGCCCCCGTGCTCCGCGGGCTTGGTCACGCCGGGCGGCAGCGCGAGCAGCGCGAACAGCGCCAGCGGGACCAGCAGCGCGCGGCGCGGCAGGACGGTCGCAGCGGCGACCAGCGCCAGCACGGCGGCGAACCCGATGAACGTGCGCTGGGTTCCCACCAATGGGATCGTCACCAGCGCCGACAGGAAGACCCCGAGCAGCGAGCCGATCGTCGAGAGCGCGTATAGGCGCCCGGCCACCTCCCCGGCCTGGTCGACGGAGCGCACGGCCAGGCGGATCGCCCATGGCGAGATCGCGCCGAGCAGCAGCACCGGGAGGGCGACCAGCACCAGCACCCCCAGCAGCGATCCGAGGAACGCGCCCGCGTCGATCGAGTCGAACGCATCGACGGCGAGGTCGAGGAACGGCCCGGCGATCAGCGGCACGAGCGCCAGCAGCACGGCCGCGGCCAGCACGGTGAGCCGCAGCCCGCGCTCGTGCGGGTGGCGGTCGGCGAAGCGCCCGCCCAGCCAGTAGCCGACCGAGAGCGACACCAGGACCACGCCGATCGTGTTGGCCCAGATGATCGTGGAGGCGCCGAAGTACGGGGCGAGCAGGCGCGCTGCGGCGATCTCCGCGCCGAGGCTCGAGGCTCCGCCCACGAAGACGAGCAGCAAGAGCCCGCGCTGGCGGGCCGCCTCCCGGGACACCGGCTCAGCCGGGCGCGAAGCGCGCGAAGTAGCCCAGCGCTCCGCCGGCGCGGCGCTCGAAGCGCAGGCCTGCGGCCTCGGCGCGTCCGCGCAGGCGGCCGAACATCACCACGTGCGGGTCGCCGAGCAGCTCGCCCACCACGAGGCGGCCATCCGGTTTCAGCACCCGGCGCAGCTCGTGCAGGGCAGCGTCCTGATCGGGGATCTCGCCCAACACGGTGACCAGGAAGGCGGCGTCGAACGTGGCATCGGGATAGGGCAGCGCGCGGGCGTCGCCCTGGGTGGGGGTGATGTTCGTCACGCCCTCGCGCTCGGCGCGGCCCATCGTGTGGTCGAGCATCTCCTGCTGGAGGTCGAACACGTCGAGCTGCCCGTTCGGGGCGATCCACTCCGCTACCGGCAGCGAGTAGTAGCCGGTCCCCGGCCCGACCTCGAGGATGCGCTCGCCGTCGCGCGGCTCGAGCACCTCGCGCAGGCGCGCGCGCGTGATGAACGGGTGAGGCGCCTCCACGAGGAAGCGCTGCCCGTACGGGCAGGCGGAGGGGTTGCGCCGCCACCACAGCCCGGCCGCGACGAGTGCGCCGGCGCCGCCGGCGAGGATCAGGCGGCCGCGCACCGGGGCGTCACCTCGCTCACGCGCCCGAGGATAGCCTCCGCGCGCGCCCGGGCCCGCGCCCGTCTCAGCGCCATCGCTCGAGCAGGTCCTCGTCGGCGACGTCGCGCACGTGGCGGGCGGGATTGCCCATCATCACCGCGCGCGCGGGGACGTCTCCGGTGACCACCGCTCCCGCCGCGATGAAAGCCTCCTCGCCGACCTCGAGCCCCGCGCCCACCGTGCACGCCGCGCCGACCCGGCACGCGCGGCGCAGCGCCGCTCCCTCGCCGGCGCTCCCGGCCGGCCCGACGAACACGTCGTCCTCGACGACCGCGCCGGCGCCGATCGACACGTTCGTCTGCAGCCGCACGCGCGCGCCGATCCTGGCGCGCGCGCCGACGGAGGTGTTGCGCCCGACCACCGTGTCGGGACCGATCGCCGCGCCCTCCTCGACGCGCGCCTGGTCGCCGACGATCGCCCCCGGCCCGATGCGGGCTCCGCCCGCCACGACGGCGAGGGCGCAGACTGCGGCTCCGTCGCCCAGCACGAGCGCATCACCGGCGGCGCCCTCGCCCAGGACGGCGCCATCCTGAATCACGCATCGGGAGCCCACCTGCACGTTCTCGTGGATCGTGACGTGCGCGCCGAGCTCCACGTCGTCCGGCAGCTCGACGGCCTCGGCGATCCGCAGCCCCGGGGCGCGATCCGAGGCAGCCGGCTCGCTCAATGGAAGTCGTCGCCGGTGGCGGCGGGCGGCCGCGACTCCTCGGCCAGCGAGGTGAGCGCCAGCACGCCGCGCGCAGCGTCCTCGAGCACCTCGGTCGCCTCCTCGGGGGAGCGCGCGTAGAGCTCGATCAGCAGGTGCACGACGATCTGGTCCTCCTCGTGCTTGTGGAAGCGCACGTGGGTGAAGAACTCGCGCGTGCCGTGGTCGCCGAAGGCCGCGTAGGAGAGGTTGTCGGCTGCGTCCGGGCCGGAGCAGTCCTGCACGTCGTCGGCGTCGACGCTGACCGTGCAGGAGGCCACCCAGGGCGTCCCGGCGATCATCCGCTCCCACCGGTCCTCGATCGGCTCGACGCGCCCGTTGTGGAAGCCGAGGTGCGGCTGGTCGTGCATGCAGTCGAGGCACTGCACCACCGCCTCCTGAAGCTCGTCCACAACGTCGGCGCGCTCCCCGGTCGCGGGGTCGATCTTGTGGATGCCCTCGTAGTGGACCTGCACCTCGAGGTTCTGCGACCAGCAGCGGTAGCACCTCAGCCAGCTGCGGACGGTCCCCTGCTCTGTCGACCCCTCCATGGCGCTGATTCTATGCTGCGTGGCGATGGCGGACACGGTGCTCTACGAAGCCGGAGACGGAGTGGCGACGCTCACGCTCAATCGGCCCGATCGCCTCAACACCGTCGTCCCGGAGCTGCTCGACGACCTGCGCGCCGCGCTCGAGCACGCCTGGAGCGACGCGGAGGCACGGGTGATCCGGCTGCGCGGTGCGGGCCGCGCGTTCTGCGCGGGGTACGACATCGCCTGGGGAGCCGAGGTGATGGAGGCCGAGGGCGAGGTGTGGGACCCGATCGCCGACTACCAGTTCATGTCGCGCTACGTGGACTGCTACATGGAGCTGTGGCGCTCGCCCAAGCCGGTGATCGCGCAGGTCCACGGGTTCTGCGTCGGCGGCGGGACCGACCTCGCGCTGTGCAGCGATCTGATCGTCTGCGCCGAGGACTGCCGGATCGGCTACCCCCCGGCACGCGTGTGGGGATCGCCGACCACGTCGATGTGGATCTACCGGCTCGGGCTGGAGCGCGCCAAGCGCCTGCTGCTGACCGGGGACGCGCTCGACGGCCGCCGCGCGGTCGAGTGGGGCCTGGCCTCGGAGTGCGCGCCGGCGGCAGAGCTCGACGAGGCGGCGCTTGCGCTCGCCCGGCGCGTCGCGCTGCTCCCCGCCAACCAGCTGCACATGATGAAGCTGCTGGTCAACCAGGCCTACGAGCAGATGGGCCTGCGGACCACGCAGCTGGTCGGGACGCTGCTCGACGGCTCGGCCCGCCACACCCCGGAGGGCACGGCGTTCTCACGCCGCGCGATCGAGGACGTGGGCGATGCCGTCGCGCAGAGGGACGAGCCGTTCGGGGACTACGGGCAGGAGTAGGCGACTGGTCGCCGGTCGCTGGAAAGGCGTCAGGGAGTCAGGCGCCAGTCCTCGGTCCTCAGGACTTCGCCTCGTCTGCTTTCTCCTCACCCTCGTCGTTTTCGTCGTCGCCTTCCTCGCCCTTCGCCTTCTTGACGGCGTCCGTCTGCCCGTCCTCCCCGTACATCTCCTGCATCTTCTCGCGCTTCCTACGCTCGCCTGGAAGCTCGCGCGCGTCGGGGTCGGTCGGGCCGCCGGGGACGGGGTCGGCCTTGTGCTCGTCCGGGTTGTCGACCTTCTCGCCCTCGATCGAGACCGAGCCGTCGGCGTGGCGCTCGAGGTCGGACGGACCCAGCTTGGCCTCGACGCCCTCGGCGTAGGAATGTTCGCCCTCGGGGCCGCCGAAGGTCACGTACTTGGCCTCGTCGTCGGGCCACTCCTCGAGGTTGCTGGGAAGCTCGTCGGCCTCCTCGAGCTTCTTCATCGTCTCCTGCGCGGACTCGTGCTTCTCCTCGGCCTTCTTGGCGGCCTCGGCCTCGTCCGACTGCCCCTGCGTGGGTTCGTCCGTGGATTCGGACATGCAGCGTCACCTCCTCGCGGTCACTGCCCGCATACCCGCCGCCGCGGATTCGGAACGTGCAGGCACGCCCTACCCTGTTCGCATGATGGTTCGCCGTCCGCGCGCGCGCCTCGCCGCCGTCCTCGCGGCGACGATGCTGGCGATCGCCCCGGCGATCGGCGCCTGCGGGACCGACAAGCCGGCCGCCGACGGGCCGGCGGCCAGCCCCTCGTCGGCCCAGGGGGCGAAGGGCTCGCCCGTCGAGCTGCTCGACGGTGGCCCGGCGGCGTTTCGCCGGCACCTGGCCACGCTGAAGGGACGACCGGTCGTGGTCAATCAATGGGCGTCGTGGTGCGGGCCGTGCAAGTTCGAGTTCCCCTTCTTCCAGCGCCTCGCCCAGAAGTACCGCGGCCGCGTCGCCTTCGTGGGCGTCGACTCCCAGGACGACCGCGAGTCCGCGCTGCGATTCCTGGAGGAGCTGCCGACGCCCTACCCGCACTTCTTCGATCGCGACGTATCGATCGCACGCGAGTTCCGGGGCGGGCTGGCGTGGCCGACCACCGCCTTCTACGACGCGCGCGGAAAGCGGACCAAGACGCACGCCGGCGCCTATGCGACAGAGGCCAAGCTGGAGGAGGACATCAGGGCCTTCGCGCTCGGGAGCTAGCGTGCCGATCCTCGCCGCGATCGACTCGCCCGGCCTCGCGCTGGCCTTCGCGGCGGGGTTCGTGTCGTTCGTCTCGCCGTGCGTGCTCCCGCTGGTCCCCGGCTACCTGGCCGCCGTCCAGGGAGGCTCGGAGGACGCCGCTCCGCGGCGCGTGCAGACGGCGACCGTCCTGCGCTCGCTGCTGTTCATCGCCACGTTCTCGGCGATCTTCATCCTGCTGGGGCTGAGCGCGACGGCGATCGGCTCGTTCCTGTTCGACAGCAAGCCGACGCTCAACCGGATCGCCGGCGTGACGATCGTCGTGATGGGCGTGCTCTTCCTCGGTTCCGTCTTCGTGCTGCGGCTCAACCGCGAGTGGCGCCCCGTCGGGCTGATCGAGCGAGCGGGTCGCGGTGGCCCGGTGCTCGCGGGAGCCGCCTTCGCGGTGGCCTGGACGCCGTGCGTCGGGCCGACGCTCGGGGCGATCCTCTCGCTGGCGTCCACCTCCCAGGGCACCGGCCGCGCGGCGGTGCTGCTCACCGTCTACTCCGCCGGCCTCGCGGTCCCGTTCCTGTTCTCGGCCGTCGCCTTCGACGCGGCCCAGCGCTCGTTCGGCTGGTTCAAACGTCACTACGCCGTGATCCAGGGGTTCGCCGGCGTGGTCCTGATCGTGATGGGGGTGCTGGTGTTCACCGGGGAGCTCTTCCGGCTGAACATCGAGATCCAGCAGGGGCTGGACGACCTGGGCCTGAACTTCTGGAGCGACGTCTAGGCCGCGGGCGTTGCTGAGCCGCACGCAGGCCGGCGCCCTCGCACCGTCCGATGCGTGCGTTCCGCGTGCCATGCACAACGCGGCGCACGTGCCCGCGCCGCGGGGGTGGGTCGTCCCGCACACGTAGATCGTGCACAACCCAGCACACGTACGGTGACCACGGCTCTGGGCGCTCCAGTGCACGAGGACCATGCACGAGCACGCCCAAGTCGAACGCGGGCGGACGTGTGTCGCGTCATGCATGCGCGAGCGCGGCGGTTCGGGCCGCGGCGGTGTTGGGCCGCGCGCATGTCCTCCGCCAGGCGCAGGGCGCTCCGCGAGCGTGCGCTCCGCCGAGCGTGCGCTCCGCCGAGCGTGCGATCCGCCTAGCGCGTGCTGCGCCGCTCGCCGCCCTCCTTCACGCCGAGCGGCCGCCCCGCCTGCGCGGCGGCCACACCGTCGCGCAGCTGTTGCGCCGAGACCACGCCGATCACGTGCGCGACGACGTTGCCAGTCGCCGAGATGAAGAATGTCTCGGGCAGGCCGGTGGCGCCGTAGCGGCGCGCGACCTCGTTGCCGCGGTCGCGGACGTTGGGATAGGTGAGGCCGAAGTCGCGGATGAAGGCGCGCGCGTCGTCGGTGATGTCCTGCATGTTGAGCCCGAGGAACAGGACCCCCCGGCGGCCCTGCTCGCGCCAGCCGCGCTCGAGCGCCGGCGCCTCCTCGCGGCAGGGCACGCACCAGGACGCCCAGAAGTTGAGCACCACGGGCGTTCCGCGCAGCTCGCGCAGGGCGAGGCGCCCGTCGGCCAGCGCCGGGGCGGCGCGCATCGCGGCGGGGGAGCCGGCGGCGCCGGGCTGCAGCACCGGCAGCTCGAACGCCGGCGCCGGGACGGCGCGCGAGCGCGCCAGCGAGTCGTCGATCGTCGTGTCCTGGGCCTTGCTCAGCACTCCGTAGACCAGCAGCGCGACGAACCCGCCGGCTAGCAGCGCCGCGACGATCCGCCCGGCGTAGCGCAGGGGACGCCGCTCGGTCATCGCTCCACCTCCCGCGGCGGCGTGATCGCGACAGGCGCGCCGAACGCGAAGAACCGGTGCGTGATGAAGCGGGCGGGGGCGACGAGGCTCTCGCGCACGACTCGTCCGCTGCGCCGGTCCACCACGAGGCGGATCCACACTGGCGTGCCAGGCTCCATCAGGGCCAGCTCGGTCACCGCGCGCGCGCCCTCGCGGCGCTCGTCGAGCACCTCCACGGCGCGCGCGTAGGGCGTCCAGCGAAACCAGCTGCGCGTGCGGAAGGGGATACCGGTGACCGGCTGCTCGCGGAACGGCTCACCGGCGCTGCGCAGCCACCGCCGCCGGCCGATGAAGATCGACTCCACGCCGCGAGCCGTCGCGAAGGCGAGCCGGTCGGGCGCGCGCAGGCGGTACCGCGTCACCGCGAGCGTCCCGGGGCCGCTGGTGACCGTCTCGTGCTCGCGCACGCTCGGCAGCGCGCGCATCGCCGCCTGCGCGCGCTCCAGCAGGGCGCGTGCGCGGCGCGACTGACCGGTCCGCCAGCGCGCGGGGAGCGTCACCGGATACGGCCGTCCCCGGTCGCGCACGACCACGCGCAGCGCGGGCGACGCCGGCACGCGGAAGGACGCGCACCCGCGCCCGCACGCGCGGGTGGCGAGCCCGTTGACGGTCACGGGGCCGGCGGCCGGCTTTCCGCGGAAGTCGAGCTGGCGGATCGTCCCGGCGAGGGCTTCGCCGCGCGAACGCAGCCACGCCGCGACGACGCGCGACCCGCCCTGGCCGGCGACGGCCAGCTCGCCGCGCGCGGGCGCCGGCAGCGGGCAGGGATCGCACGCCGGGACGCCGGCCGCGCTCCCGGCGGCGTCGAGCTGGCGCGGGGGCAGCGGGAAGGCGACCAGCAGGCCGGCCGCCGCCACGACGGCGAGCGCCAGCAGCGGCTCGGTCCGGACGAGGCGCCAGTGCGAGCGCTCCACGCGCGCGGGCGGGTGGGGGTTGGCGGCCAGCAGGCGCGGGCGCAGGCGCAGCGCGTGGACGTAGGACACCGCGGCGATCGCCGCCACGAGGGCGATCTTCGCGCTGAGCACCAGGCCGTAGCTCGTGTCCCAGAGCGCCGAGACGCGGCCCAGCTCGACGACCGCGCTGATCGTCCCGGTCACCACGACCGCGATAAATGCGGGCAGCGCCACGCGACCGAACGCGGGCAGGACGTGACGGGCGACGGCGCGGCGGGCGGGGGCGCCGTCGCGGCGCAGCGCCGCGCCCCAGGTGATGACGATCATCGCGGAGCCCCCCAACCACACCGCGCCCGCCACCAGGTGCACGAAGTCGGCCGGCACCGCCAGCGCGCGCGGATCGGCCGAGTTGGCGTGGCCGGAGGCCACCACGCAGCCCAGGGCTGCGGCGGCGGCGAGCGCCGCGGCGCGCGGCCGGCGGCGCAGCAGCGCCACAGCGGCGATCACGAACACGATCACGCCGACCCGGGCGAAGCCGGCCAGCCCGCTGAGCAGGTAGTCGCCGAGCGCGCCGCCGGAAAGCCGCCCCGCGGCCGACGCCGCCTCTAGCCCGGCGACGCCGGCGGCGAGCCCGGCGGTGAAGATGCCCACGTCGACGAGGATCCCCTCGACGCGCGCGGGCTGCCCCGCGACGTCGAGCTCGCGCGCCTCGGGGCCGCTCGCAGGGGGGATCAGCCACCGCGTCCCCCCGAGCAGCGCGGAGCACAGCAGGGCGCCCGAGAACAGCAGCAGCGCGGCGTAGAGCGCCGCGCGCGCGGGGACGCGCAGCCAGCCGTCGCGGGCGAGCGGGCTGGATTCCGTCGCCTCCGCCCCGCCTGCCGCCGGCACGCCGATCCCGAAGCCGAGGCGGCCCTCGAGCGGATGGGCGTCGTCGGTCGAGACGGAGTGCCACTCGACCCTGTAGGCCCCCCGTCCCAGCGCGGTCGCGGGACGCAGGACGAGCCGACGGCCACTCGCCGCCACGGTGGTGGGGACCCGCTCGCCGCCGTCGACGAGCACCAGCGTCGCGCGGCTGAGCCGCGCGTTCAGCGGCTCGGAGAAGCGCAGCGTCACCTCCCGCGGCGGGTCCTGGAGGCGCTGGCCGGGCGCCGGGTCGGCCCCGAGCAGCGCGGCGTGGCCCGAGGCGGCGGCCGGGAGGGCGAGGAGTGCGAGGCCGGCCAAGAGCGACGGCAGGGCACGTGTGCGAAGGTGGCGCGGGCGCATCGAAGGCGGGCGCGGGCGCGAGGCCCGGCCCGTCCCTGAGTCTAGGGAGGCGCCGAGGCGCGCCGGTCCCTCCGCGGGCCTGCGCCGGTAGCCTGCCCGCCCATGCGCGCCCGACTGATCCCCTGCGTCCTGGCCGCGCTCGTCGTTGCCGGATGCGGTGGCGGCAAGAGCGACGAGGACCGCGTGCGCGAGACCCTCGAGCGGCTGGAGAAGGCAGTCGCGGCCAAGGACTACCGCGCGCTGTGCGACGACATCCTCTCGCGCGAGCTGGTCACCCGCCTGCGCTCGGTCGGCCTGCCCTGCCCCGTCGCACTGCAGCGGGGATTGGGGAACGTGCAGGCGCCGACGCTGGACGTGCTGACGGTGCGGCTGCGCAACGACAGGCTGGCCCTGGCCGAGGTCCGCACCAGCGCGCGGGGCCAGCGGCCCTCGACCGACACCTTCCGGCTGCTCAAGGAGGGTGAACGCTGGCGGGTGGGCTCGCTCTCCGGCGCCCAGCCGCCGGCGCCGCAAGGCCCGCGCGAGGAGCCCTGAGCGCCACCGCGCACCGCATGGGCTCCTATAGCCTCGCCCCGTGCGCCACGAACGCCACTACACCCTCGAGCAGGCCTCGGCCGCGCTCGACTGGGTGGCGCAGCGATTGGCCACGATGCGCGAGGCGCGCGAGCGGCTGACCGACGAGGAGGCACGCGAGGCGCTCAGCGAGGCCGGCCCGAGCAACGGCGGCGGCGCGCCCGGCCGGGTGGTCTCCGAGGGATTCGTGGCGCTGCGCCAGGCGGCCGCGGAGATGCAGGCGATGGAGGTCGTGCTGCGCGACCTCGACCGCGGGCTCGTGGACTTCCCCGCGATCCGCGACGGCGAGGAGGTCTACCTGTGCTGGGTCGAGTCCGAGGAGGACTCGATCGGCTACTGGCACGACCTCGACTCGGGCTACGCGGGACGCGAGCCGCTGTGAGCGCGCGGCAGGCCGAGCGGCTCGTCGTCGCGACGATGCGCGCGCTCGCGCTCACGTTCGCCGTCGTCGGCATCCTCTTCATCGCCGTCCCGGACGGCGTGATCGACACGATCGACGACCTCGGCGGGTGGTTCGGCTCCTTCGCGGAAGGGCCGCGGACCGAGCAGCGTTTCTGGCTCGCGCTCGGCTTCGCCTACATGGTGGCGATCACCGGGATCGCGCTGCTCGTCTCGCTCGACGTCGCACGCCACCGCCAGCTCCTCCTCGTGCTGGCCGCGGGGAAGGCCGCCTCGTCGCTGGCCGCGGGCGCGTTCTTCGTGTGGGACCGGGACGTCTTCATCTACCTACTGAACTTCCTCGTCGACGGCTCGCTGGTGGGAGTGGCGCTGGCGTGCTGGGCGGCGGCGGGCCGCGTCGAGGCGCGCGCTCCGGGCTGAAGGGATCCGGGGGCGCCGGCGGCCGGGCTCACCCCGCGAGAGCGTGCGACGCTCGCCGCGGCGGCGCAGGCGCTGATCCCGCCGGGCGGGCCGCTGCCGGGCGCGGAGGTCGCCGGGGGAGTGGCCGTGGCCGGGCCCGTGGCCGAGCTGCTGGGACGCGTCGGGCCCCGCGCCCGGAAGCTGGTCGCGCTCGGCCTGCGCGCGATCGAGTGGTCGAGCTTTCCGCGGCGGTTCTCGCGCCTGTCGCGCGAGGCGCGCACCGCGCGGCTTGAACGGATGGAGCGCAGCGCGATCGGCGTACGCCGGGATCTCGCGCTGCTGGTGAAGACGCTGTCGTGCCTCGGCTACGCGCGTGACCCCGCCGTCCAGCGCGCGGTGGGCGCGGTGGCCACGTGCCGGCGCGCGGCCGGCGAGGAGCCGCCGGCCGCGCCGGCCCCTCTCGACCGCGCGCAGCTCGCCGCGCCGGAGGGGGACGAGCGCTGTGACGTCGTCGTCGTCGGATCGGGCGCCGGGGGCGCGACGGCGGCGCGCGTCCTGGCCGAGCGCGGACTGGAGGTGATAGTCCTCGAGGAGGGCGACCTCCACGACGCGGGGGACTACTCGAGCGACCCGCTGCGCGGGCTGCCGATGCTCTACCGCGATGCCGGCCTCACCTTCAGCGCGGGCCGCCCGACGATCCCGCTGCCCGTGGGGCGCTGCGTCGGCGGCACCACCGTCGTCAACTCGGGCACCTGCCTGCGCGCGCCGGAGGACGTGCTGGGGCGCTGGCGCGAGGAGTTCGGGATTCCGTGGGCCACGGAGCTCGACGAGCACTTCGAGGCGCTCGAGCGCGACCTGCTCGTGCGCCCCGTCGACCCGGCGACCGCCGGGCGCAATGCCGCGCTGTGCCGCGCCGGAGCGGAGGCGATCGGCGCCTCGAACGGGCCGATCTCCCGCAACGCCGGCCGCGTCGAGTGCTGCGGCGCGTGCCCCACCGGCTGCCCGCTCGACGCCAAGCAGGCAACCCACGTCTCCGAGCTCCCGCGCGCGGTCGCGGCGGGGGCGCGGGTTCGCGCCGGCGTGAAGGTGGATCGCGTCCTGATCGAGCGCGGGCGTGCCGCGGGCGTCAGCGCGCGGCGCGCCGGCGGCGGGCGCTATGACGTGCGCTCACGCGCGGTGGTGCTCGCGGCCGGGGCGCTGGGGACGCCCGAGCTGCTGCTGCGCCAGCGCCTCGCGAACTCCTCGGGCGAGGTCGGGCGTCACCTGCGCATCCACCCCGCGTGCTGGGTGGGCGCCCGCCACGAGGATCCCGTCCGGGGATGGGAGGGGGTGATGCAGTCGTGGTACGTCGACGAGTGGCAGGCCGAACGTGACCTCTTCCTCGAGGCGACGCTCACGCCGCTGCCGTTCGGCGCCCACTGGCTGCCGGGGGTCGGCGAGGACTTCAAGCGGCGGCTGGCCGCCTACGAGCATCTGGCGATGATCGGCGTCCACCTCTCCGAGCGCTCGGAGGGTCGCGTGACCGTCGGGCGCCATGGCGCGACGCGGATCGGCTACCGCCTGCGCGCGGACGACGCCGCCGACCTGCGCTACGGGATCGCGCGCGCGGCCGACATCCACTTCGCCGCGGGCGCCACGGAGGTCTATCCGCAGCTCGGGCGCGTCGCCGTGATCGCTCCGGGCGAGCAGGCGCAGCGCGTGGAGCGCGCGCGGGTACGGCCGGCGGCGCTGCGCCTGGAGGCCTTCCACCCGCTCGGGACGGCGCGCATGGCGGCCGATCCGCACCGCTCGGTCGTCGGCCCCGACGGCCAGGCCCACGACCTGCCGGGCCTCCACGTCGCCGACGCGAGCGTCCTGCCGACGTCGCTGAAGGTCAACCCGATGATCACGATCATGGCCTGCGCGCGCCGGATCGCCGGCGGGCTGGCCGAGCAGCTGGGCTGAGGGGGCGTCCCGGTCGTGCCCGGCCGCGACGCGGGCGGGTCGCGCACCGCAGCCCATGCGGCCGCCCGCCGGGCCGAGCGGGCAACCGCCGCAGACCCTCCGTCCAAGCTGATAGCCCCCGCTATCACCAGCTGATAGCCGCTGCTATCAGCGGCGAAAGGGCTCCACCCCTACTACCGGCCTCAGAAGCGAAGTCGCGCGTGGCTTGCGCAGAGTCGTGACGGATCGCCTCTCGCGCGCAGCCGCGCAGCCGCGCGCCCGCGCAGCCGCGCACCCGTGTTGCGACGCTAGAATCGCCGCGGTGCGACGGCGCGCGGCGATCCCCTCGATCCTGGCGGTCTTCGCCCTCGGGCTCGCGGCCTGCGGGGACGACGACGAGGCCGCCGGCCCGGCCGGGACCACGGTGCCCACCGCCACCGCCACCGCCACCGCCACCGCCGGGCGACCGGCGGCCGAGCCGAAGGCGACACCGGGCGCACGCTCCAAGAAGACGCACCGGTGCGGGCAGGTCGACGTCAAGCGCGCGAACGGCTCCGAGTCCGGCGTCACCGACATCCGCGCCTCCGGCCTGAGCTGCAAGGCGGCGAAGAAGTTCCTGCGCAAGCAGATCAAGAGCGGCGGGAAGAAGCCCAAGGGCTGGAAGCGCACGAAGCAGGGCAACCGCCTGGTCTTCACCAAGGGCTCGCAGACCGTCAGCGGCGTGCCGGCCGGCGGCGGGTTCTAGCGATCCCCGGCGCCCCGCTGGCGATCGCCGGCGCCCCGGCCGCAGCCGCCTAGCGCCAGCGCAGCAGCACGGCGGCCAGGGCGGCGACGAAGCCGAGCTGGCCGAAGGTCATCGCCGTCCCGAGGTTGGAGGCGCCCAGCAGCTCCGCCAGCGCGGTCACCGCGGCGAAGGCCCCGAGCACGATCGCGATGTCCGCCGCGAGGCGCACTCAGGCGTCCTCGAGCGACCGCGCCTCGAGCGCCCGCGTGATGGCCGGCACGTCGAGCCCGGCGTCCTGGCCCTCGAGCCACTCCTCGGCGGCGCGCCGGCCGCCGAGCGCGCGCAGCCCCCGCTCGCCGTGCTCCGCGGTGAAGTCGGCCAGCGCATGGCGCCGCCGCGCGCGCCGGCGCCGCGCGCCGAGGTCGATTTCGCGGCGATGCGCGTCGAGCGCGGCGGCGAGCTCGTCGATCCCGCTGGGCGGAGCCACCGAAGACACCGCGACGACGTCCGTGTCCGCGCCCAGCGCGCGCAGCGCGGCCGCGAGGTCGCGCCGCGCGCTCAGGGCGACCGCGCCCATGTCGGCCTTCGTCACCACCAGCACGTCGGGCACCTCCATGATCCCCGCCTTGAGGAACTGGAGCACGTCTCCGGATCCGGGCTGGACGATCACCGCGACCGTGTCGGCGACGTCGGCGACGTCGGTCTCCGATTGCCCCACCCCGACCGTCTCGATCACCACGACGTCGAAGGCGGCCGCCAGCGCCTGGGCGGCGGCTCGGGTTGAGGCGGCGAGCCCGCCGAGGCGGTCGCCGGCGGCGGTCGAGCGGATGAACACGTCGCGGTCGGCGGGGTCGAAGGCGATCCGGGCGCGGTCGCCCAGGAGCGCGCCACCCGAGCGCTTGGACGTCGGGTCGACCGCCAGCACCGCGACCGATCGCCCCTCACCGCGCCAGTGGCGCACGAGCTCGGAAAGCAAGGACGACTTGCCGGCTCCCGGGGGCCCCGTGACGCCGACGACGTGGGCGGGCGCCTCGCCCCCGAGCGCCGCCGGTGAGACCTCGCGCAGGAGCGCTGCCGTCTCCTGCGGCCCGCCCTGGCGCCGGTTCTCCACGAGGTTGAGCACCGCGGGCGCCGCGCGCAGGTCGCCGGCGCGCAGCCGCTCGCCCAGCTCGGCGCCCGAGGGCGCCGAGCGGTCGGGAGTCACGCCGCGGCGGCGCCGAGGCCGTGGTGCTGCGCCACCAGGCCGACGATGTCGCGCATGATCCGGTTGAGGTCGAAGTCCTTCGGCGTGTAGACCGCCGCCACGCCCGCCTCGCGCAGAGGCGCGACGTCGGCCTCGGGGATGATCCCGCCGACGACGACCGGGGCATCGGCGCCCGCCTCGCGCAGCGCCTCGATCACGGACGGGATCAGCTCCCGGTGCGAGCCCGAGAGGATCGACAGGCCGACGACGTGCACGCCTTCCTGGAGTGCCGAGGCGGCGATCTGCGACGGCGTCAGCCGGATGCCCTCGTAGACGACCTCCATGCCCGCGTCGCGCGCCCGCACGGCGATCTGCTCGGCGCCGTTGGAGTGCCCGTCCAGGCCGGGCTTGCCGACGAGGATCTTCAGCCGGCGCCCGAGCGCGTCGGACACGCGATCGACCTCCGCGCGCAGCTCGGTGAGGTCCTCCTCGGCGCCCGCGACAGCCTCGCCCACACCGGTGGGCGCGCGGTAGTCGCCGAACACGTCGCGCAGCGCCTGCGCCCACTCCCCCGTGGTGGCGCCCGCGCGGGCCGCCGCGATCGTCGCGGGCATGATGTTCTCGTGCTCCTGGCCGGCCACGCGCGCCAGCTCGGCCAGCGCCTGCTCCACCGTCGCGCCGTCGCGGGTCGCGCGCCACTGCTCGAGCGCGGCGCGCTGCTGGGCCTCCACATCGGGGTCCACCACGAGGATGCCGCCCTCCGCGTCGTCGGTGAGCGGCGAGGTCTCGCTCTCGGTGAAGCGGTTCTGGCCGACCACGGTGAGGTCGCCGGCCTCGATGCGCCGCACGCGGGCGCGGTGGGAGTCCACCAGCGCCGCCTTCATGTACGGAACCGCCTCGACGGCGCCGCCGTGCTCGGCGACGATCGCCATCTCGGCGCGCGCGCCCTCGGCCAGCTCGTCGACGAGGCCCTCCATCACCGTCGAGCCCTCGAAGATGTCGGGGTACTCGAGCACATCGGTCTCGAAGGCCAGGACCTGCTGGATGCGCAGCGACCACTGCTGGTCCCACGGACGGGGTAGGCCGAGCGCCTCGTTCCAGGCGGGGAGCTGGATCGCGCGCGCGCGGCTGCTGCGCCCCAGCGTCACCGCCAGCGCCTCGAGCACGATGCGCTGCACGTTGTTCTCCGGCTGGGACTCGGTCAGCCCGAGCGAGTTGACCTGCACCCCGTAGCGGAACCGGCGCAGCCGCGGGTCCTCGACCCCGTAGCGCTCCCGGCCCAGCTCGTCCCACAGCCGGCCCATCGCGCGCAGCTTCGCGTGCTCCTCCACGAACCGCACGCCGGCGTTGACGAAGAACGAGATCCGGGCGAAGACCGTGGGCATCAGCTCGTCGTCGACGCGCTCGCGGACGGCGTCGAGGACGGCGATCGCGTTGGACATCGCGTAGGCGATCTCCTGGACCGGCGTCGCTCCGGCCTCCTGGAGGTGGTAGGAGCAGATGTTGATCGGGTTCCACTTCGGCACCTCGGTGACCGTGTAGGCCACCATGTCGGCGATCAGCCGCATCGACGGGCCGGGCGGGAAGGCGTAGGTCCCGCGCGACAGGTACTCCTTGAGGATGTCGTTCTGAGTGGTCCCCTGGAGCGCCGACTGCTCCACGCCCTGCTCCTCCGCCGCGACGACGTAGAGCGCCAGCAGCCAGGCCGCGGTGGCGTTGATCGTCATGGACGTGTTCATCGCGTCGAGCGGGATCCCGTCCATCAGCGCCGCCATGTCGCCGCGATGGGCGATCGGGACGCCGACCTTGCCGACCTCGCCGCGCGCCAGCTCGTGGTCGGCGTCATAGCCCGTCTGCGTGGGCAGGTCGAAGGCCACCGAGAGGCCGGTCTGACCCTTGGCCAGGTTGCGGCGGTAGAGCTCGTTGGAGGCCTTCGCGGTCGAGTGACCCGCGTAGGTACGCATCATCCACGGCCGGTCGGGCTCGGGGAGGCGGTGCGCGGGAGGGTGGCGACCGGGGTCGCTCATGCAGGGGATTCTACGGTGAGCGCCGCGCCGCGAAGGGCCGGGTAGGGTCCGCGGCGCGATGGACCCGCGACCGATCGACGTCCACCATCTCGGCCGCGAGCGTGTGATCTGCTGCTGGCAGGCGGGCGATGTGCTGATCGACCCGGGGCCCGGATCCAGCTGCTCGAGCCTGCTCGAGCAGCTCGACGGGGCGCGGCCGCGGGCGCTCCTGCTGACCCACATCCACCTCGACCACGCCGGCGCCAGCGGAGCGCTCGTCAGGCAGTGGCCCGACCTGGAGGTCCACGTCCACGAGGTCGGCGCGCCGCACATGGCCGACCCCAAAAAGCTCGTGGCCAGCGCGACTCGCCTCTACGGCGAGGACATGGGCCGGCTGTGGGGCGAGATCGTCCCGGTGCCGGAGGCCAACCTGCGCGTGCTCGCCGGCGGTGAGGACGTCCACGGGTTCCGGGTCGCCCACACGCCGGGCCACGCGCCCCACCACGTCTCCTACCTGCACGAGGAGAGCGGATGGGCGTTCGTCGGCGACGTGGCGGGGGTGCGCATCCCGCCGTCGAGCTTCGTGGCCGCGCCAACCCCGCCTCCCGACGTCGACCTCGAGGCCTGGGACGAGTCGATCGACGCCGTGGCCGCGTGGGGGCCGACCGCGCTCGGGCTCACGCACTTCGGACGCGTCGACGACGTCTTCGCGCACCTCGCCGCGCTGAAGGACCGGCTGACCGGGTGGGCGACCCTCGCGAGAGAGCTCGACGAGGCCGGGTTCGTCGAGGAGGTGCGCCGCGAGATCGCCGCGCAGGCCGACGAACCGACCGCCGCCGCGTTCGACCAGGCGTCCCCGCCCGATCAGCTCTACGCCGGGCTGCGGCGGTACTGGCGCAGGCGCGACGAGGGCTGATCTCGGCGGTATCCTCGCGACATGAGCGAGACCGTCGAGCTCCCCCGCACCGGGGACCCCGGGACCGGCCTGGGCGACGCCTGGCGCGTGATCGTCAGGAACGACAGCCACAACACCTTCGACCACGTGGCGCAGACGCTGGCGGCGTTCATCCCGGGGGTGTCGGTGGACCGGGGCTACGCGATCGCCGACCGCATCCACAACAGCGGCCAGGCGATCGTGTGGAGCGGGCCGCGCGAGCCCGCGGAGCTCTACTGGGAGCAGCTCTCGGACTCGGGGCTGACGATGGCCCCGCTCGAGCAGGGCTAATCCCCCGCTAGCGCCGGCGGCGCGAGCCGACCCGGCGGTCGACCCACTCGCCCACCGTGCCCGCGGCGTTGGCCGCGCCGTGGGCGACGCGCCCGGCGCGGCTGTCGTCGAGCGGCTCGATCGCCCCGTCGGGCCGCTCGGCCAGCCCGACGGCCGCTCGCCGTGCGGCGGTCTCGCGGCGCTTGAGCTTGCGCTCCCAGCGCCCGCAGAACTCGGCCATCGGCTCGTCGCCCTGCTGCTCGCCGAGCGCTGCCAGGTAGGCGAGCAGCGTGGTGAGGTGCTGCATGTCGAGGACCGCGTAGCGCAGCGCCTGGTTGCGCTCCAGGCTGCGGTCGAACAGGCGACGCACGCCGGCGAAGCGGGCGCCCACTCCCTGCGCCGCCGGGCGGCCATAGAGGCCGTGGGATTCGGTCACCTCGCGCAGCTCCTCGAGCAGTTCGCGCGCGGCCGCCGCGCCGCCCTCGAGCTCGTCGCGTGCAGGCCCAGCGGGCAGCTGAGGCGCGAGCGCCTCCCAGTGGCCGGCGAGCTCGCGCGCCCCCGCGTAGAGCTCGCGCAGGCCGCGATTCTGCGCGGGGTGCAGCGTGGGGGTGGGCTCGGCCACGAACGGCTCGCTAGCGCGAGGTGGCCTCGGCGGCGCCCGCTTGCACGGGCGCCTGCGGGCCGGAGGCGATCGCGCCCTCCGTGACGAGGTCGTGCCAGACGTAGAGCACCGGCACCTGGTACCAGGACGAGTGCTCCGCGCGCCAGTCGGAGAACTCGCCGCCGTACCAGTAGCGATCGAAGTCGACCTTGTCCTCGAACGTTGAGGTCTGCAGGAACCGGTAGCGGTCGTCGCGCGAGCGGTAGACCCGGTAGTCCGTGGCGCCGTAGCGCGGGGCGACGGCCGCGATTTCCGCGAGCGCCGTCTCGAGCGCGTCGGCGCGAAAGCCCGTCGCGTACCACGGGATGTGCACGACGCCGCCGGCCATCAGTTCCCGACCTCCGCGTGGATCGCGCCCGGTCCCTCCTCCGTCCGGCCCAGGCCCTCCTCCTCGGCCCCGACGAGGATCGCGATCTTCCCCAGGTGCTGGTTGTCGAGCATCATCTGGTGGGCCTCGGCCACGCCCTCGAATCCCATCGTGCGCCACAGCACGGGCCGGATCAGCCCGTTCTCGATCAGCTGGTTGGCCTTGTGGGCCTCCCACGCGTTGGCGAAGTGCGAGCCGATGATCTGCTTCTGGCGCATCCACAGGTAGCGCACGTCGAAGTCGAGGTTGAAGCCCGTCGTCCCCGCGCAGATCACCACCTTGCCGAAGGGCTTGACCACGAACACCGACGTGGGGAAGGTGGCCTGCCCTACGTGCTCGAAGACGATGTCGGGGGCGTCGCCGAGGATCTCCTTGATCGCCTTGCCGAAGCGGCGCGACTCGCCGAAGCGGGCCTTCTCCTCGTCAGGCGTCTCGCCGCCCTTGCGCATCATCCCCGCGAACTCGTTGCGGTTGACGTAGCCGGTCGCTCCAAGCTGCTCGACCAGCTCGCCCTTCTCTTCGGAGGAGACCACGCCGACCGCCTGCGCGCCGGTGATCTTGCACAGCTGCGTCGCGAAGACGCCCAGCCCGCCGGCGGCGCCCCAGATGAGCACGCGGTGACCGGCCTGGAGGCGGCACTGGTCGATCAGCATCCGGTAGGCGGTGAAGTAGACGAGCCCGTAGGAGGCCGACTCCTCCCAGGTGAGGTGCCGCGGCTTGGCGATCAGCTGCTGGGCCTGGACCTTCGTGAACTGGGCGAAGGACCCCCAGCTGGTCTCGTAGCCCCAGATCTTCTGGGAGGGGGCCGCCAGCGGATCGAGTCCATGCACCTCGGGGTCCTCGTAGGAGGCCTGGTTGCAGTGGATGACGACCTCGTCGCCGGGCTTCCAGCGGGTAACGCCCGGGCCCACCTTCCAGACCACGCCCGACGCGTCCGAGCCGCCGATGTGGTGGTCCTCCTCGGGGTGGGAGCGAAAGACCGACACGGGCTTGCCGAGGGCAGCCCACACGTTGTTGTAGTTCACCCCCGCCGCCATCACCCGCACGATCACCTCGAAGGCCGCGGGCTCGGGCACCTCGATCTCCTCGACCTGGAAGGCGTCGGTCGGCTGACCCTCGCGCTCCTGGCGGATGACCCACGCGGCCATCGTGGCCGGCAGCTCGCCGGGCTCGGTGTCGACCTTTGCGACCTGACTGACATCCACTGCCACGGTGACGACTCCTCCTCGGTCGAAGAGAGCGGCAGTCTACCCGCGCCCCGCGGGCCTGCGCTGCGTCGGCGAAGGGCGCGCGCGGGCCGGCGCCGCGCCACGTCCTACGGCTGGAGGACCTCGTTCTGGGCGCTCTCGCGCTCGCCGCCGACCTCGACCACGGCCGGGCGGATGCTTCCGTTGCCCACCCGCACGCGGTAGGTGCCCTCGGTTACGTCGAGCTTGATCTGGCCGGTGTCCCCGGGGTTGATCGGGCCGGTCGACTGCGTCACGCCGCCCTCGCCTCCGAACTCGTCGGTCTCGAACGTCGCCTCCTGCGAGGAGTCGCTGTGGTTGGTCACGATCACGATGATCGGCCCGGCGCCGAAGTGCGCCGGGGAGACCGAGACCTTCTGGGGCGAGATGAACGCCGTGACGTTGATCGGCGCGGGCGGGCGTGGGTTGTTTTTGTACTCGTCGTCGCTGCCGCAGCCGAGGGCGAGCACCATCAGCGCGAGCAGCGACGTGGTCGCGGCCGCGCGCCAAGCAGACGCTGTCGTGTGACTCTTCTCCATCCCTGTGCCACGACCCGTTTGGGGCGGAGCCGAAGCCGGCCGAACCCTAACCGACGTGGCGGTCAGGCGCGAATCGGCGCCCGGGCGGTCACGTGCCGGGGCCGCCGGGAGCGCTCAGCGCGTCGAGGCCGACCCGCTGAGCGTCCAGCGCGCGCAGCTCCTCCTGGAGCTGCTCCCACGCCAGGTCCTCGGCCTCGTCGTACTCGCGGCCCGCGAGCTCGCGGAGGCTCTCGCGATAGTCCGACCAGGCCTCCTGCGTGCGCTCGTCGATCTCCTGGAGCGACGTGGCTCCTGCTTGTCTCGGGGCGGCGGTCGGCATAAGAGCGCTCCCTTCGTCGATCGACTGACCGGCCCATCGTACCCGGTGGCGGGGGTGGACATGGCCGCGCGCTTGCAAGCGCGCGTGCGCTCCGTCCGGAGCGGGTCGTAGACCGGCGGGATGTCGCTGCTCGAGCAGCCGCTGCGGACCGCCGAGTTCCTCGCCGTCGACGTGGAGACGAATGGCTGCGCGGGCGACGAGTGCGAGCTGACCGAGGTGGGCGCGGTGCTCGTCGGCGGCGGCGAGCTGCACGACCGCTTCGAGTCGCTGGTGGCGGTGCACCGCCCGCTCTCCCGCGGCATCGAGCGGCTCACCGGGATCACGCAGTCGACGGTCTCGGTCGCCGAGCCGCCGGAGGTCGTGCTGCCGCGGCTGGCCGAGCGCCTGCGGGGCCGCGTGCTGGTGGCCCACAGCGCCGCATTCGACCGCCGCGTGCTGCGTGCTGCGTTCGCGCGCGCGGGTCTCGCGTGGCCCGACCCGCCCGCCCTGTGCACCGTCGCGCTCGCGCGGCGCTTCGCGCCGCTGGTCCGCCAACGCCGGCTGCCGGCGCTGGCCGATGCGCTGGGGATCGAGGTCTCCGGCCACCACCGCGCGCTGCCCGACGCCGAGGCCTGCGCGCAGATCTTCTGCGCCCTGTTCGCGCGCCTGTGCGCGCACGCGACCACGGTCTCCGACGCGGTGGCGCTCTTTCCGCGCCGGCGCCGCGCCCGCCGTCCCCGGCGCCCGCCCGGGCGCCTGGACGCGGCCGGCACGGTCGCGCCCCCGGGTTTCGACTTCGGCGCGCTGCCCCGCGGGCCGGGCGTCTACGTGTTCCGCGACGGCGCCGGGCGCCCGCTCTACGTCGGCAAGTCGGTGTCCGTGCGCAGCCGCGCGCGCTCGCACTTCGCGCCCGGGGCCGAGCCCGCCGGGTGGACGCCGCACGCCGCCACCGTCGACCATCGGCCCACGGGATCCGAGCTCGGTGCGCTGGTGCTCGAGAACCGGCTGATCAAGGAGCTGCGCCCGCCCGGCAACCGCAACGGCAAGCGGCTCGACGGATTCGTCTACCTGCGCTGCCGGCTGGACATCGCCTTCCCGATCCTGGAGGTCGCGCGCGAGCCGGCGGCAGGGAACGCCGTCTCGGTCGGGCCGCTGCGCGGACGCGCCAGCGCCGCGGAGCTGGTCGAGCAGCTCAACTCGCTGTTCGCCCTGCGCCGCTGCGGGCGCCGCCTGCCCCGGCGCGAGCACCCGTCGGCCTACGGACAGATGGGGCGCTGCCTGTCTCCCTGCCTCGGCGATCTCGACCCCAACCTCTATCGCCGGCGCGTCGATGCTGCGCTCGCGCTCTTCACGGACACGGGCGACGGGCGCGACAGGGTGCTCGCCCACATCCGCGCGGAGATGCGCGGGGCGGCGTCCGAGCAGCGCTACGAGCGCGCGGCTGCGCTGCGGCGTCGCGCCGCGCGGCTCGAGGTGCTGCTGGCGCGGCTCGACGGCGCACTGCGCGCGGTCCACACCCGCCCGCGACTGGTGCTCGCGGGCGATCCCCGCGCCCAGATGCCCGACGCGTTCTGGTTGGTGTCGGGGCGGCTCGCCGACTGGGGCACGCTCCCGCCGCTCGACGAGCTCGAGCGCCGCACCGCGCTGGCGCTCGGCACGCGTCCCGCCGGCGGACACCCGTCGGCGATCCCGGCCGACCAGCTCGACGAGGTCCGGATCGTCGGCAACTGGCTGGCGGGCCACGAGGCACTCGAGCTCGAGCTCGACGAGCCGCCGGCCCGGGCGCGCCTCGCCGCGCTGGTCGCCGCGGCGCGGCAGACGGTCGCGGCGGCCTAGCGGTCGGGCGCGCGGACGGTCGCGGTGGCCTCGCGGTCGGAAGTGCGGTTGGTTGCTGGATTGACCCGCCCATGGGCGGGCAAAGGCAGCAACGAGCCAGGATTCGGCCCCCGCTAGAGCTCGGGCGACCCGGCGTCGAGCGCCTCCGTCGCGAACGGAAGCTCGACGACCTCGCCGGTGGTGGCGCCTTCGCTCACGGAGACCGTGTCGCCCACGGCGGCCTCGCGGCGCACGAGCGCGAGCGCGATCGGGCCGAGCGTGGGGGAGACCGCGGTCGACCCGAGCCGGCCCACGACCTTCTCCCCGAGTCGCAGCTCGGCGCCCGTGGCCGCGGGTGCGGAGAGGCGCAGGCCGCGCAGGTGCCGGTTGGGCTTGCCGCGATAGTGCAGGCGCGCGACGGTCTCCTGACCGACGTAGCACCCCTTGGTGAACGACACCGCGCGATCGTTGATGCCCGCCTCCTGGGGGATCGTCGCGTCGTCCATGTCCAGCCCGTAGCGGGGACGGCCGCGCTCGATGCGCAGCGTCTCGGCGGCCGCCTCGGAGACCGGAGTCGTCCCGGCCGCGGCGAGCGCGGCGGCAAGCGAGGCGGTATGCGCGGAGTCGCAGATCAGGTCCACGCCGGTGTCGGTCGCGACCAGGTGGACGGCCACCCCGGCGACCTCGGCGCGGATGCTTACGTGCTCTCGCTCCGGAAGGTCCGCGGCGCCCGCCACCGCTCGCGCGTGCGGACCGATCAGCGAGAGCAGCCCGCGCTCCATCGTGCGCTTGTGCAGCTCGAACTCGTAGCCGACCCGGAAGCGGCGGATCAGGTTGAAGAGCTCCTGCAGCGTCGCGCGCTCCGTGTCGAGCGACAGCTCCTCGCCCAGATCGAGCACGCGCAGGTCGCCGAGCATCTTGCCCTTGTGGTTGAGGAATGCCGCGTAGACCCCCTCGCCCGGCTCCAGCGCCTCCACGTCGTTGGTCACCTGGCCGTTGAGGAACACCTTGGCGCCGGCGCCGGTGAGCGCGAGCTTTCCGCGCTCGGAGCGGTCCAGGAGCCCGCAGCCCTCGCGCAGGGCGCGGTGCTCGGCGGGGAGCTGGTCGGTTGCGGCCATCGTCCCGAGCATACCCGCGCGAGCGCGCCAGCTTTTAGTCCCGACTAACTTCTGCTTCAATACGACCAATGGAGAAGATCAGCCGGCGCAAGCTGCTGCGCGGCGGGGCGGTCGCCGCCGCCTCGCTGCCGGTCCTGCACGAGGTGGTTCCCCATCGCCGCGTGCACGGCCAGGACGCGCTGGCCGCCGAGCCGGCCCCCGGCGACCCCGGCGCCGGTCACGGCACCGCCCACGGCGGGCCGGAGGGGCACGCCAGCGCCTTCCCGCGCGACCGCCGCGTCGACCATGCGCGCAACGGCTTCGACCCCACGGAGATCCTGCGCGACTTCGACTACGGCAGGACGCGGCGCCTCCGCGGCGGGCGCGTGCTGCGCGAGTGGACGCTGATCGCCGACGACAAGCGGATCGAGGTCGCCCCAGGCGTCAAGTTCGACGCCTGGGCCTACAACGGCCGCGTTCCCGGCCCGACGCTGCGCTGCCGCGAGGGCGAGCTGCTGCGCATCCACTTCGTCAACGGGTCGCGCCATCCCCACACGATCCACTTCCACGGAATCCATCCGGCGCTGATGGACGGGATGCCGGGCGTCGGGGAGGGAGCCGGGGGCGGAGTGATCAGGGCGGGGGAGCGCTTCACCTACGAGTTCGATGCCGCTCCGTTCGGCATGCACCACTACCACTGCCACTCGGCTCCGCTGGCGCCGCACATCGCCAAGGGCCTGTATGGCGCGTTCATCGTCGATCCCAAGCAGGGCCGCGCCGAGGCCGACGAGCTGGTGATGGTGATGAACGGCTTCGACACCAACTTCGACCGGTCCAACGAGATCTACGCGGTCAACTCGATCCCCTTCCACTACCAGGACGACCCGATCGAGGTGAAGCGCGACGAGCTGGTGCGGATCTACCTGCTCAACATCCTCGAGTTCGACCAGATCAACTCGTTCCACGTGCACGGCAACTTCTTCCACTACTTCCCGACCGGCACCTCGCTGGAGCCGGCGGAGTTCACCGACACGATCGTGCAGGCCCAGGGCCAGCGGGGGATCCTCGAGCTGCGCTTCCCCTACCCGGGCAAGTTCATGTTCCACGCACACAAGACCGAGTTCGCCGAGCTCGGTTGGCTGGGCTTCTTCGAGGTGCGGGACTGATGGAGGCGCGCTCGGAGTCGCATCCGGCAGGCGAGCTTCCGGCCGGTCGCATGCCCGTCTGGGCGCTCGGCCTGATCCCGCTGGCGCTGATCGCAGTGGCGCTCGCCGCGTTCGCCGGGCTCGGCGCTCCCGGGCTCGGCGAGCGCAGGGGCCCCCCCGTGGAGGAGCTGGCCGTCGAGCGCACCGTGCTCGAGCCCGGCCGCTTCGTGTTGACCGTGCGCAACGACGGCCCCGACGCCGTCGAGGTCGCGCAGGTCGCGGTCAACGACGGCTACGTCCCCTTCACGGCCACCGACCGGCGGCTCGGCCGGCTCGCCTCGGAGAAGCTCACCGTGCCCTACGACTGGGTGGAGGGCGAGGCCTACGAGATCGTCCTGCTCACCTCGACCGGTGCGGCGATCACCCACGCGGTCGACGCCGCGGTCGAGACGCCCGACTCCGACCTCGGGTTCTTCGGCCTGATGGCGCTGCTCGGGCTCTATGTCGGCGTGATCCCGGTGACGCTGGGGATGCTGTGGCTCCCCTTCGTGCGGCGCATCGGGGCGGCGGGACTGCGGATCCTGATGGCGGTGACGATCGGCCTGCTGGCCTTCCTCGCGCTGGACGCGACGCTCGAGGGGCTCGAGGTCGTTGCCGAGGGCTCGCAGGCGTTTGGCGGGGCGGCGCTCGTTCTCCTCGGCGCGGGCGCCTCCTTCCTCGCGATGGCCGCCGTGGAAGCGGTGATGGACGCGCGGCGCGAGCGCGCTCGGGCGGCCGGCGCCGGCGGCCTTCACCTCGCCACCCTGGTCGCCGTGGGCATCGGTCTGCACAACCTCGGCGAGGGCCTGGCGATCGGCTCGGCCTACGCGGTCGGGGCGCTCGCGCTCGGCGCCTTCCTGGTGATCGGTTTCGCGATCCACAACACGACGGAGGGCCTCGCGATCATCGCGCCCGTGGCCGCGCGCCCGCCGGGCCTGGCGCGGCTGATCGCGCTCGGGCTGGTCGCCGGCGCGCCGGCGATCCTCGGCGCATGGATCGGCGCCGCCGCGTTCAACGCGAGCCTCGCCGCGTTCCTGCTCGGCGCGGGCGCGGGGGCGATCGTCGCCGTGATCCGCCAGCTCGTGCCGACGATCCGCGACGGCGAGGGGCGCGCGCTGCACCCGGCCAGCATCGCGGGCATCGCGGCGGGCGTCGCGGTCCTCTACGTCACCGGCCTGCTGGTCAGCGTGTGATGGCGACGCGTCCCCATCACGCGGGCGAGCGCGGCGAGACGAGCGACGCCGTCGAGAACTACGCGAAGGCGATCTACGCGCTCCAGCAGCGGGGCGGACCGGTCACCACCAACGCCCTCGCCGAGCGTCTCGGCGTCACCGCCGCGTCGGCCTCCGCGATGGTCAAGCGCCTCGACGAGCGCGGGCTCGTGCGCCACGTCCGCTACAAGGGGGTGGAGCTGACCGACACCGGGGAGCGCCTTGCGCTCGAGGTCCTGCGCCATCACCGCCTGCTCGAGCTCTATCTCGCGGAGTCGCTGGGCATGCCGTGGGACCGCGTCCACGAGGAGGCCGAGCGGCTCGAGCACGTGATCTCCGAGGAGCTCGAGGACCTGATCTCGGCGCAGCTCGGAGACCCGACCCACGACCCCCACGGCGACCCGATCCCCACGCGCGACGGCCGGATCGACGAGTCGCCGAGCGAGATGCTCCAGTCGCTCGAGCCGGGGCAGGCGGGGACGTTCGTGCGCGTCTCCGATGCCGACCCGGAGATGCTGCGCTACCTGGCCGAGCGCGGCATCGCCCCCGGCGACCGCTTCGAGGTGGTCGACAAGCAGCCCTTCGACGGGCCGGTGTTCGCGCGCTTCGGCGACGAGGTCCAGGTGCTCGGGGGCATTCTCGCGCGCGCGATGCGGGTCGAGGTCTCGCGCTCGCCGTAGGGGCGGCGGCAGGCGCTAGGCTGCGCCTCGATGGCGCTGGCCGACACCTTCGGAGAGATCGTCGACTCGCTGCCCGACGACTGGACCGACCTCGAGCTCGACGTCCGGATCCGCGACGAGAGCCGCTACGTGGACGCGGCCACCTACCTCGTGATCGCGCAGGCCCAGCCCTACTCCCGCCACGACTGGCACTGGCGCATCCTGGTCGCCCATCGCTTCGGCCACGCCGCCGCGGCGCCGACCGTGCACGGTGCCCTGAAGCTGCTCGACGACGCCGGGATCGCGGGTGAGCTCGCGGTGCGCGAGGTGCGCAGCGGGCGCGTCGAGGTGACGCCGATGTGGGGGCGCCCCGAGTCGGTGCGCGAGCAGTTCCGGCGCCTGCGCGCCCAGTAGCCGTGGCCTGCGTCGTCGCCCTCGTGCCCGACCTGCTGTTCGGATCCAAGGTGGTGGCGATGCTAGAGGCGGCCGGTCACGAGGTGGTGCTGTGCGCGCAGGAGGACGACGCGTGGGGACAGGCCGACCGCGCGGACGTGCTGGTGGTCGACCTGACCTCGGACGCCGTCGACGGCGCGACGCTGGTGGACTCCATGCGCTCCGCGGGCGAGCTGCGGGGAACGCGGACGCTGGCCTTCTACTCGCACGTCGACGCGGCGGCGCGAGAGCGCGCGGAGGAGGTCGGCTTCGACGTGGTGGTGCCGCGCTCGCGCATGGCGCGGGAGGGCGCGGCGCTGGTAGGGCAGCTGGCGGGGAGCGCCGCGTGATCGCGCTGGTGACCGGGGCCTCGAGCGGCATCGGGGAGGCCACGGCGCGGCGGCTGGCGCGCGAGCCCGGCGCGCAGCTGGTGCTGGTCGCGCGGCGCGAGGATCGCCTGCGCGCGCTGGCCGATGAGGTGGGCGGCGCGACGGTCGTCCCGTGCGACCTCACGGACGCCGGCGCGCCCGCGCGCATCCGCGAGGCCGTGGAGTCCGAGCACGATCGGCTGGACCTGCTCGTCAACAACGCCGGCTCGGCCTGGCGCGCGTCGTTCGCCGACGGCGGCTGGGAGAACGTCCGCCGCCACATGGAGCTCAACTTCGACGCCGTCGTGCGCCTGACGGAGGCGCTGCTGCCGCTGCTGCGCGGCTCGTCGCCCAGCGCGATCGTCAACGTCTCGAGCACGGCGGGGCGCGTCGCCCGTCCGCGCGTCGGCGCCTACAGCGCGAGCAAGTTCGCCCTCGCGGGCTGGACGGAGTCGCTGCACTTCGAGGAGCGCCCGCACGGCGTGCACGTGGGCCTCGTGCTTCCCGGCTTCGTCGCCACGGAGGGCTTCCCCCAGGAGGCGCTCGTGCGCCGGCGGCGAACGCGCTGGCTGGTCTCCACGCCCGAGAAGGTGGCCGAGGCGATCATGGACGCGGGCCCCGGCGGGCGCGCCGAGCGCTACGTGCCCAGGCCCTACGGGCTGGCCGCGGTCGCGCGCGCGCTGGCGCCCGCGCTCTACCGGCGCTCCGTCGGGCGCTGAGCCGGGAGGCCGCCCGGCCTCCGCGCGGGATAGAATCGCGCCGCCGCCGCCCCCGACCTGCAAGGAGACCCAGTGGAAGAGCGCGGTACCGCCGAGCCCGGCCCGACCCGCCGCACCGCGATCGAGGACCGCGGCCCGACCGCCTACGTCGCCGAGCTCCTCGGCACCTTCCTGCTCGTGCTGTTCGTCGCCACGATCGTCTCGGTCAACTCGGCGAACGGGCTGGGCGTCGTGGACTTCGCGGTGATCGGCCTGGTCCACATCTTCGTGCTGGCCTTCTTGATCTACACGCTCGGCGGCACCTCGGGCGGGCACTTCAACCCCGCGGTGACGGTCGCGCTCGCGGCCCTGCGCAAGATCTCGCCGGTCGACGCGCTGATCTACGTCCTCGTCCAGCTCTCGGGCGGCGTCGCCGGGGCGCTGGTCTGCAAGCTGATCCTCCTCGACGAGGGCCGCGCCGGCTCCTACGGCGCCACCACGGTGAGCGAGCAGTTCCTCCAGGGCAAGGCGCTGTCGGGCCTGCTGGTGGAGGCGATCGGAGCCTTCGTCCTGATGTGGGCGATCATGGGCACCGTGGTCAACCCGCGCGGCGAGAAGGCCTGGGCGGGGCTGGTGATCGGCGGCACGCTGGGCTTCGCGGTGATGGCCTTCGCGCCGCTCACGGGCGCCGGCTTCAACCCCGCGCGCACCTTCGGCCCGGCGATCGTGGGCAACGAGTTCGCGGACTTCTGGATCTACGTCGTCGGGCCCGTCCTCGGCGCGCTCGCCGCGGCGTTCGGCTACCGCTACCTCGTGCTCGATCCGCAGCACAAGGTGGAGCGGCGGCCGATAGACACGCTGGAGTAGTCGCTGGTCGCCACTGGCGACTGAAGCCAACGCCCGCGCCCTAGACTGCATCCGCAGTGCGCCGCGTCACCTTCTCGCGCAACCTCACGCTCTCGCTGTCGCGGACCTGTCGCTGCTACTGCAAGTACTGCGCGTTCGCGACCCACAAGGCGCACCTCCACGCGCCCGACGAGGTCGAGCGGATCCTCGACGGAGCCGCGCGACGGCGCGTCAAGGAGCTGCTGGTGCTCACCGGCGAGGCGCCCGAGGTGAACGCCGGCGTCGCCGAGCGGCTGGCCGAGTACGGGCACTGCGACTTCACGTCGTACGTCGTGTGGACATGCGAGCGCGCGCTCGAGCGGGGGCTGCTGCCGCACACCAACCTCGGCGTGCTCGGCCGCGAGGACCTCGGCCGGCTGCGCGAGGTCACCGCGTCGCAGGGATTGATGCTCGAGTCGGCCTCGGAGCGCCTGATGGACACCGTCCACGCCGGGTCGCCGACCAAGCATCCGCAGCGGCGCCTGGAGTGCATCCGCACCGCCGGGGAGCTGCGGATCCCATTCACCAGCGGGATCCTGGTGGGGATCGGCGAGAGCGAGGAGGAGCGGATCGCGTCGCTCGAGGCGCTGGCCGCCGTCCACGCCGAGTTCGGCCATCTCCAGGAGGTGATCCTGCAGAACTTCGTCCCGCACCAGTCCTACTACGGGCGCGAGCCGGCACAGATCGCCGACGCGGCGGCGCGCGAGTACTGGCGCACGGGGATGGGGGAGGGTCCGGAGCTCGAGCTTCCAGCCTGGGCGTGCGAGGTGACGATCGACGACATGCGGCGCCTGGTGCGCGAGTGCCGGCGCCTGATGCCCGGCGTGGGCATCCAGATTCCGCCCAACCTCGCCGACTGGTGGCCGGAGCTGGTCCGCGAGGGCGCCACCGACCTCGGCGGCCTGAGCGCCAACGGCGACCACATCTCGCCCGAGCATCCCTTCCCCTCGCCCCACCAGGTGCGCCGGCGCCTGGCGCCCGAGGGGTTCGCGCTGAGCGAGCGCCTGTGCGTCTATCCGCAGTACATCGAGCCCGAATGGATCGCGCAGGGCGTGCTCGATGTGATCAAGGCCCGCTACTGGTCGTTCATCCCGCGGCGCGGCTCGGGCCGGCGCGAGGACCGGCCGATCGACGCGGCCCGGGTGCCTGGCGCGATCGAGCGTGCGCGCGACGGGCAGGCGCTGACGCCGGACGAGATGACGGCGCTGTTCGCCGAGCGCCGGCCGGGGGCGATCGAGGACATGCGCGCCGCTGCCGACGAGCTGCGCGCCCGGCTCGCCGGCGACACGGTGACCTTCGTCGTCAACCGCAACATCAACGTCTCCAACGTCTGCATCGTCGGCTGCGCGTTCTGCGGCTTCGGGCAGGGGCGCCGTTCGCCGGACGCCTACGAGCACGACCGCGACGAGTTCGTGCGCCGCGTGCAGGAGGCCGTCGACTTCGGCGCGACGGAGATCTGCATGCAGTCGGGCATCCATCCCGCCTGGGGGATCGAGGACTACGAGGGTTGGCTGCGCCTGGCCAAGGAGGTCGCGCCCCAGATCCACATGCATGCCTACTCCGCGATGGAGGTCGCGCACATGTGCGACGTCTCGGGCCTGGCGCCGCGCGCGGTCTTCGAGCGGCTGCGCGACGCGGGCCTGGACTCCACGCCCGGCACCGCCGCGGAGGTGCTCCACGACGGCGTGCGCGAGCGGATCTCGCCCAACAAGCTGCCGGTCGGGCGGTGGGTGGAGATCATCGAGGCCTCCCACGCCGCGGGTCTGCGCTCGACGGTCACCGTGATGTTCGGTCACATCGAGGAGCCCTGGGAGCTGGCCGAGCACATGCGCATCGTGCGCGAGCTCCAGGAGCGCACCGGCGGGTTCACCGAGTTCGTGCCGCTCTCGTTCATCCCCTTCCACACGATGCTGGGGCGCACGCACGGGATCGAGGAGATCTCGCGCGAGGAGAACCTCAAGCACACCGCGGCCTTCCGGCTCGCGCTGGGCAACACGGTGCCCAACCTCCAGGCCTCGTGGGTGAAGATGGGCCTCGACGCCGCCACGGAGGCGCTGCGCTGGGGGGTCAACGACCTCGGGGGCACGCTGATGGAGGAGTCGATCTCGCGGATGGCGGGCTCGCACCACGGAGTGCGCCTCGAGCCCGAGGACCTGATCGCCGCGGCCCACCGCGCGGGGCGCCCCGCGGCCGAGCGCACGACGCTCTACGAGATCCGCCGGCACCACGACGTGCCGGTCGCGGCCTGAGCCGACCGCGCTGCTAGTAGCCGGAGCCGCTGGGCTCGGGGGAGCCGCCGCCGCCCTTGGCGCAGTCGTCCTTGAGGACGCTCGCCTCGAGCAGCTCGTAGTCGTAGTCGCTGGGGCGCCCGGCAGGCGCGACCTTGAACCGCGCGCGCACCTTGTTCTCGCAGGCGGCGTCGAAGAGCTTCTCGCGCGCGGCCGGGGGGAGGGCCAGGTCGCCGGCGGCGGCGACGCGCAGCGGCGGCCCCTGCTCGTCGACGATGACGAAGTACTGGTACTGCGCGAGGTCCGACGGCTCGTCCGACGTCCTGCGCAGCGCCGCGTTGCGCACCGTTCCCGTGACCTCGAGCTGCGCCTCGCCCGAAGCCGGCCGGCGGTAGCTCTCCGTGCTCGTCGAGGTCGTGGGCGGGGGCATCGTCACCGTCGGGACGTCGGTGGCCGACCCGCCCGTGCGGGTCGTGTCGGCGCCCTCGTCGTCGTCCCCGCACGCGGGCAGCGCGAGGGCGGTGGCGGCGAGCAGTAGCGCGGGGGACTTGCGCACGCGCGCAACTCTAGTCGCAGGCGCGGGCACCGCGGCAACGTGGGGGCGGCTCAGCGGAAGAGGTCCTCCTCCGCTGATCGCAGGAACGCAACCGCACCCGGCCCGTCGTCGGCACCGACGTGACGCTCGAGCCCGCGGACGACCACGGCGGGCTCGCGCGAGTCCTTGGCACGGGCCAGGTCCGCGGCGGAGGCGGCCTGGTCGGCGACGGCGATCCAGGTCGCCCGCAGCTCGCGCCCGTCGCTGTCGCGCCGCCCGCGCCAGTCCTCGAGCGGTGCCAGCCCGGCGCAGCCGATCGCCACCTCGCACTGTCCGTGACGCCACGCGCGACCGAACGAGTCGGTCACGATCACCGCCGGCGCGGCTCCCGCCAGCTCCTCCACCCCCCGGCGCAGGGCGCGCGCGGACGCATCCGGGTCGGCGGGCAGGAGGACCAGGTCGCCCTCCGGGCCGGCGTTGGAGGCGTCGACCCCGGCGTTGGCGCACACGAACCCGTGCGGCGTGACGCACACGAGCACGCCGCGCGCGGCCCGCAGAACCTGCGCGGACTCGTCGAGCACCACCTGGACGTGGCGGGGGTCCTTGCCGTGCGCGCCCGCCAGCTCCCGCGCGCGCTCGCCCGGCGCGACGGCGCTCAGCGAGCGCACCCGTCCCTCGGCCTTGGAGACCACCTTGTGGGCGACGGCAAGGACGTCGCCGTCGCGCAGGCCGCCGGCCGCGGCGCTCGCCTCGGCGAGCATTCGCCCCAGGTCGTCGCCTGCGCGGATCTCCGGGAGACCGGGGAGGGGATGTGCCGAGAGGACCATGCGGCTAGCCCGCGGCGGTGAGGCGCTCCAGCGCCGCGCGCGTACGGTGGGCGGCCCGCGGGAGCGCCGCCAGCGCGTCGCGCAGCGCCGCGAGGTCACCGGGGGTGTCGACGTCGAGCGCCAGGGACGGCAGACGCTCGACGTGGACGGCGGCGCCGACCGTGCGCCCCGCCTCGACATGGCGCGCGAACGACCCGGGCCCGAAGGCGGGGGCGATCGCGCCGGGCGGGCTGAGCAGCAGCCCGTTCGTGCCGGTCTCGTGGCGGTCGGGGATCACCGCGACCGAGGGCGCCGGCGCCGCGCCCGCGAGCAGGAGCTCGATCTCGGCCGGCTCGAGCGCAGGGCAGTCGCCGGGTACGAGCAGCGCGCGGTCCGCGATCCGCGCGGTCGGGTGCTCGAGGCCTCGCAGCGCGGCCGCGCTCTGGCCCGCATCGCGCTCGTCGCGCACGAGCTCGGCGCCTGCGGCCTCGGCGAGCTCGGCGACTGCGGGCTCCCCGGTCACCACTACGATCGCGTCGAGGCCGCCGACCTGTCCCAGCGCCTCCAGGACGTCGGCAGCCATCGCCGCGGCGAGCTCGCGCCGCGCGGGTGCGGGCACTCCGTGCGCCAGCCGCTGCTTGGCCGCTTCGAAGCGCTTGATCGGCAGGATCGCGACGGCGCCCGGCATCGCGCGATTATCGGCGAGCGAGCGCCTCGGCGAAGGCCAGCGTCTCGTCGGCCACGCGACGGCGCGACGCGGAATCGGTCATCAGCGTGTCGGTCTGCAGCACCGTCACGCCCTCGGGCCGCTCGTCGGTCACGAGGCCGTCGATCACGCCGCCGTACGCGGCGGCGACGCCTTGGGCGTCGAGTCCCAGCCCCGCCCAGTCCATGAACGGCTCCGTCGGTCCCTTGACTACGCGGCCGCCGACGATCGGGCTGACCGCGACGACCGGCGCCGCCGCGTCGCTGAGGGCATCGCGCATCCCGGGCACGGCGAGGATCGGCCCGATCGAGATCACCGGGTTCGACGGTCCGATCACGATCGCGCGCGCGCCGGAGAGCGCGTCGAGCACCTCGCCGGTCGGCCGCGCCTCGGTGGCCCCCGCGAACTCCACGTCCTCCACCGGGCCGGCTCCCCCGGCGACGATCATGTGCTCCTGGAAGTCCCACCACCGACCGGCGTGGCGCACCCGGGTCCGCACGGCATCGTCGCTCATCGGCAGCACCCGCGCGGCGACGCCCAGCCGCGCTGCCAGATCGGCCAGCGCCTCGGTCAGGCGCGCGCCGGCCTCCAGCCGGCGCCGGCGCTCCAGGCAGACCGCGAGGTCCCTGTCGCCGAGCGAGAACCACGCGTCCACCCCGAGCTCGCGCAAACCCTCCATCACGTTGAACGTGTCGCCACGCAGGCCCCAGCCACGCTCGTCGATGCGGTCCGCGAGCCAGTAGAGGACCAGGTCCGGGTCCGGTGAGACATGTCCGCCGTGGATCTCGACGTCGTCGCCGGTGTTCGCGACGACGACGAGGTCGGCGCCGACGACGTCGAGCATGCCGCGGGCGAGCTTGGCGCCGCCGCTCCCGCCGGCTAGGACGACGACGGGGGCGCCCGCCACAGCTCCTCGTCGGGCGGGAGGCCGGTCAGCCGGATGCCGGCGTGCGTCTTGTGGCGGGCGTTGACCGAGATCAGCAGAGAGGTCAGGGACTCGGTCACCCGCGACATCTCCAGCCGCCCGCAATCCACGCAGCGCAGGCCGGGGATGCGGCCGATCAGCTCGGCGGCCTCGCGCTTGTCGGCACGCCGGTCGCCGCACACCAGCACGTCCTCGTCGAGGCCGTGATCGAGGTCGGCCAGGAGCGACGCGCTAATCGTGTGCAGCGCCGAGACCACGCGAACGCCCTCGGGCGCCATCTCCGCAGCCTGCTGGGCCGCCGACCCCTGCGGCACGCCCAGCATGCGCGTCGCGCGGCCGCCCACGGCCGCCGCCAGCGGGACCGTGGCGTCGATCAGCAGCTGCCCGTCGTGCAGCGCGTCGTGCAGGTTGTGGAGGTTCTCGGACTGGTTGCGGAAGGGCACGCACAGCAGCACCGCCTCGGCGCGACCGGTGGCCTCCTCGTTGGTGAGCCCCTCGAAGGACCCCTCGGGGACTCGCTGGGCGGCGCGCGCGGCGGCCTCCTCGGCGCGGCCGGCGTCGCGCGAGCCGATCACCACCGGTGTCCCGGCGTGAGCGAGGCGCACCGCGAGGCCGAAGCCGAGCGCTCCCGTCCCGCCGACGATGGTGACCGGTGCGGGCGCGCTCACGGCGGCGGAGTATAGGGTTGCCCCGCTCTGAGATTGGAAGGCCGCACAGCACTGGTGACGGGCGCCGCGTCGGGGATCGGGGCGGCGACCGCGCGCCGTCTGGCCGCGGAGGGCGCGCGCGTCGCTGCCGCCGACGTCGACGCGCCCGGCGCCCGCGACGTGGCCGGCGACTTCGACGGCCTGGCCGTCGCGATGGACGTCACCGACGCCGCCTCGGTGCGCGCGGCCGTGGCCGAGGCCGAGGAGGGCGTGGGCCCGCTCGACGTGCTGGTCAACAACGCCGGCGGAGGCCGCGGCGAGCCCTCCTTCTTCGTCGGCACCGGCGAGGCGGAGTGGGACCACCTGCTGGCGCTGAACCTGCGCAGCGTGCTCGCCGTCACCCACGCCGTGCTCCCCGGGATGCAGGAGCGAAAGCGGGGCGCGATCGTCAACGTCGCCTCGGAGGCCGGCCGCGTCGGCTCGCAGGCCAACGTGATCTACAGCGCGGCCAAGGCCGGGGTGATCGGGTTCACCAAGGCGATCGCGCGCGAAGCCGCTCACTACGGGGTGCGCTGCAACGCAGTTGCCCCCGGGCCGATCGAGACGCCGCTCCTGGACTCCCTGTCGGAGGCCTCCGGCCTCGGCGAGCGCCTGCGCCAGGGAATGATCGACGCGACGGTCCTGGGCCGGCCCGGCCAGCCGGACGAGGTCGCGGCGGCGATCGCCTTCCTGGCCTGCGACGACGCGTCGTTCGTGACGGGCGAGACGATCGGCGTCAGCGGCGGCCTGGGGATGGCGTGAGCGCGGGCCCGCAGGTCGGCGACGAGCGCGTCGACGAGTTCGAGGTGGAGGGCCGCCTGCTCACGGACGTCGGCGGGACGATCGGCGCCGAGGTGCTCTCGACGCCCGGCATGGTCGCGATGATGGAGCGCAACGCGGCGATGCTGGTCTACCCGAAGCTGCCGGACGGCAAGGCGACGGTGGGCTTCGAGATCTGCGTGAAGCACGTGGCCGGCGCGTTCGGCGGCCAGCGCTGCAGCGTGCGCGCAACGCTGCGCGAGATCGCCGACGGGCGCAAGCTGCGCTTCGACGTCGAGGTGCGCGAGGGCGAGCGCACGATCGGCGTCGGTACGCACGAGCGCCGCGTGGTCGACGCCCCTTCGCGCTGAAGCGGACCGCGCCGCTCCTATAGTGGATCGGGATGCTGCATCAACACCTCCCGGAGCTGGTCGGCCACGACGAGCATCGCCGGGTGCCGGGCAGCTTCGACGACGCCGACCACGACGTGCGCCTCGCGGAGGGCTCGCTCGCGCTGCGGGCGGCCGGCGAGTCGCCCCACACCGTCAAGTCGCACCATCACCAGGGGCCGCGGTTCGCGCTCGGGGTGCAGTGGCACCCCGAGGCCGACGAGCGCAGCCGCCTGATCGGGGCGCTGGTCGCGGAGGCGCGCGAGCGCCGGCTCGCCGCCCGCCCGGTCGGGTGACGGTGCCGGGCGACCCGGTCGCGCTCGCCAAGGACTATCCGTTCGCGATCCCGGCCGGGTCCTACGTCTTCACGGGGGACGGCGTGCGCGCCGCCGACGCCGTCGACGAGGGGCACCTCGCGGGCCGCGTCGCGCTCCTCGCCGTCGGCGCCAACGGCGCGCCCGCCGCGCTCGCGCGCAAGCTGGGCGACGCTGCCGCCGGCGCGGCGATCCCCGTCCTGGCGGCGACGCTGCACGGCTTCGACGTCGTCTACTCGGCTCACCTCTCGCCCTACGGCGCGATCCCGGGGACGCTCCTCCCCGCGCCCGGCGCGGTCGCCCATCTCCACATGATCCATCCCGACCCGCGCGAGCTGGCGATCCTGCACCGAACGGAGCCCAACTACGTCTTCGGGGAGCTGTCGGGAATCGACCTGCGACCGGCGGGCGCGGAGCCGATCGCGGCCGTCCGCGCCTACATCTCGCGCCACGGCTGCTTGGCCGTCGACGGGCGCCCCGTGGGGGTGGCCGGGATCCGGGTAGAGGGACGAGTGGAGCCTGCGCTGAGCGAGCCCGCGGTGCTGGAGGTCGCGCGGGAGCGCCTGGCGCCGGACGCAGACCTCGACGCCTTCATCGCCGAGAACGGGCGCGATCCCGAGTTGGCGCGCCGGCGCACCGCCGAGCTCAGGACGACGGCGATCCCCTTCTCATGGCCCGGCTGGCGCGCCCTGGAGCCTTGATCAGCGCCACAGCTCGCCGGCGACGGCGTCCACGCTTGATCGCTCGAGGAAGAGCCGGCACCAGACCTCTCCGGTCCAGGCCCGCAGCGCGCGGTCCGGGCTGAGCCGGGCGATCGCCTCCTCCCAGGCGGGAGCGGGGAGCTCGAAGGCCTCGCGCAGGCGCCCGCCGGCCAGGAAGCGGGGATCCGCGGCGCCGCTCAGGTAGCCGCGCACGTCGAAGCCGAAGCCGACCTTCCGGCGTCGCGCCACGCCGGCGGGCAGCCGGCGCGCGGCGAGGTCGCGCAGGACGCCCTTGCGCAGCGGGAGGACCCGCGCCTCGAGCGGGAGGTTGACGGCCAGCGAGACCACCGCCGGGTCGAGGAAGGGCACGCGCGTCTCGATCGACTCCTGCATCGTGTTCTTGTCCTGGCGGTTGAGCAGGTGGGGCAGGTAGACGGAGAGGTCCGAGAGCAGCTGGGCCTCGAGCGCGCCGCGCGCGCGGGGGTGGTGTGCGTAGGCAGCGGCCGAGCGCTCGCCCACGCGCGCGTGGAAGGCGTGCGCGGAGGCTGCCACCGGCGGGTCCGTGAGCTGCGATATCCCCGCTCGCTCGAGGCGGCGGCCCAGCCCCGCGCCGAGCCCGCGGCCGCGGCGAGCGGCGACCGCGCGGACGCGCGCGAGCAGTCCCTCGAGCGCGGCGCGCCGGCGCGCCGTCCCGGGCACGAAGGCCGCGTACTCGGCGTGGTGGAGGAAGTCGTAGCCGCCGAAGAGCTCGTCGGCGCCCTCGCCGCTGAGCAGCACCTTGACGCCGTCCGCGCGGGCGCGCGCGGCGATCATCGCCATCGCGACCGAGCTCTCGTGCATCAGCGGCAGCTCGTTGTGGGCGACCGCCTCGACAAGCCCCGCCCGCCACGCGGCCGCGTCGAGGTGCACGCTGCGCAGCTCCACGCCCAGCTCCTCGGCGACGCGCCGCGCCCAGGGGCCCTCGTCGGCGGCGGGCTGGTCGGCGACGGAGGCGTTGTAGGCGACGATCCGCGGGTGCGCCTCGCGCGCATACGCGGTGACCAGGCTGGAGTCGATTCCGCCCGAGCACATCGTCCCCACCGGCACGTCGGCCATCAGCCGCCTGCGCACTGATCCCCGCAGCTCGCCTTCGAGCGCATCGGCGAGCGCCGCGCGCGGCCGGCCGGCCAGCGCGGCCGCGCGCTCGCGATCGACGGCCTGCGAGGGCTCATACCAGGCGCGCTCGCGAACCTCGAGCGTGTCGACGTTGACGGTCGCGACGGTCCCGGGCGGCACGCTGTCGATGCCCTCCAGCGGGGTGCTCGCGCCGTTGGCCCAGCCGTAGGCCACGGTGTGGCGCAGCACGTCTAGGCGCGGTCGCGCCGGCACTCCGGCGGCCAGCAGCGCGCGCATCTCGCTGGCGAACCAGAGCGTCCCCGCGTGGCGCGCGAGGTAGAGCGGCTTGACGCCGAAGCGGTCGCGCACCAGCAGCAGGCGCCCGCCCGCGACGTCGAGCGCGGCGAAGGCGAAGAGGCCGTTGCAGCGCTCGATCGCCGCCTCGTCCCAGCGGTCGAGCGCATGGACGAGGGTCTCGGTGTCCGATCCGCCGCGCCAGGCGACGTCGCCGAGCTCGCGCCGCAGCTCGAGGTGATTGAAGACCTCGCCGTTGTAGGTCAGCCACCAGCGCTCACCCGGGCCCGCCATCGGCGCGTGCCCGGCTGGGGAGGGGTCGACGATCGCGAGCCGCGCCTGGACCAGCCCGACGGACCCGACCACCTCGATGCCGCGATCGTCGGGCCCGCGGTGCTCGAGCGCCGCGCCCATCCGCTCGAGCGCGCGGGCGTCGGGGCGCTGTCCTCGGGGCGCGACACAGCCGGCGATCCCGCACATGAGGCGCGGACCCTATGCGCTGATGCGCCCGGCCAGGCAGTCCCGCACCGCGCGCACGCGCCTCGGGGCGAGTCCACGCGCCTCCATATACTGGCCGCGCCTTGCCCGCGTCGAGGCCCATCAGGACGGTTGCCTGGGCCGTCGTCGCCGCCGGCGTGGCGGCGCCGCTGGTGCGGCGGCGGCTCGCGCTGAGGCCCTCCGTCGTCGCCGCCGTGGCAGGCGCGGCGCCCTTCGGGCTGTGCGTGGCGGTGCGCCGCACGCCGGCCCGCGACGTGGCCACCTGCTGCCTGCAGATGTGGGCCTACCTCGCCGCCTACCAGATGCCCCACGACGATCCCGAGGCGCTGTTGCGCCGGGTACACGTCGACTACCCGGTGAAGGTGGACCGCGTCCTCGGGCTGGGCGTGCTGCCGACGCTTCGCCTCCAGCGCCGGCTCTCGACCCCGGGACGGATCTCGCGCCTGGACGTGGTCCTGATCTGGGTGCACTGGCTGTGGTTCCTGATCCCGCACAGCGTGCTGGCCTGGATCCTCGCGCGCCACCGCGAGCGCTTTGCGCGCGCGGCCGTCCTCACCTACGGCGTCTTCGACGTCGGGTTGATCGGCTACTGGGCGGTGCCGACCGCCCCGCCCTGGTACGCGGCCGCCCACGGACGCCTTGACGCCGACGGGCTGCCCGCGCTGCGCCGGATGATGTACGAGCACGGCGAGGACTTCTGGAAGGGCGGTTGGCAGCCCCTCTATGGTTTCCTCGGAGGTAACCCGCTGGCCGCTATGCCGTCGCTTCACTTCGCCACGTCGGTCATGGCCGCACACCTGCTCTCCGAGCTCGGGCCCGTGGAGAGCGCGGTCGGGTGGAGCTATGCGCTGATGCTCGGCTTCGCGCTCGTCTACCTCGGCGAGCACTACACGATCGACCTGGTTGCCGGCCTCGCGCTGATCGAGGGCGTCCGCGCCGGGGCTCCCCGGCTGGCGCCGGCGGCCGATGTCGTGTCGCGCGCGGTGCAGGCGTTCGAGCACCGGGCGCACGCATGAGCAAACGCGCCGTGGTCGGCAGCGAGCGCTCCACGGCGCCCGCCGACACGGCCAACCCGTCGCCCGTCGTGGACGACGACGAGGAGATGCCGCGCGTCGACGTGTCGCCCCGTCGCGCCATCGGGCTCGCGCTCTTCGTCCTGCTCTCGCTGGTCGGGCTCTACCTGCTGCTACCCCAGCTGGCCGGCCTCGAGGACACCTGGAACCGGATCAACGAGGGAAAGCCCGAGTGGATCTTCGCCGCGCTCGTCTTCGAGGTGGCGTCCCTGGCGGGATACATCGCGATGTTCCGCAGCACCTGCGTCCCCCCCGAGGGACCGGTGCGCGAGCGCATCGATTGGTCCGAGAGCTACCAGATCACGATGGCCGGGGTGGCGGCGACGCGCATCTTCGCGGCCGGGGGCGCGGGGGGCGTGGCCCTCACGGCATGGGCGCTGCGGCGTGCGGGCCTGGACGGTCGCGAGGTGGCCACGCGGCTGTTCGCCTTCCTGGCCCTGCTGTACGGCGTCTACATGGCAGCGCTGGTGATCGGCGGGGTGGGGCTGCGCGTGAACCTGTTCCCGGGCGAGGCTCCCTTCGGGATGACCGTCGTCCCGGCGATCTTCGCCGGCGTGGTGATCGCGCTCTTCCTGGCGATGACGCTCGTCCCGGACGACTTCGAGCGGCGGCTGGGCGGCTGGGCGAGGGGCTCACGCCGGATTCGGCTGGCGCGCTGGCTGACCTACCTGGCGACGGTGCCGGCGATCGTGTCGCGCGGCATGCGCGTGGCCCTGTCGCATCTTCGCCATCCCAGCCCCGGCCTGTTCGGCGCGATCGCCTGGTGGGCGTTCAACGTCGCGGTCCTGTGGGCGGCCTTCCACGCCTTCGGCGAAGCCCCGCCCCTGGCGGTGGTGGTGATGGGCTACTTCGTGGGGATGCTGGGCAACCTGCTCCCGCTGCCGGGGGGGATCGGCGGCGTCGACGGCGGCATGATCGGCGCCTTCCTCGCCTTCGGGGTGCCCGGGGGCCTGGCGATCGTCGCGGTGCTCGTCTATCGCGGGTTTGCCTTCTGGCTGCCGACGATCCCCGGCGCGGTGGCCTATCTTCAGCTGCGCCGCACCGTCAACCGGTGGAGGCTCGAGCGGCGGCCGGCGGCGGCTTGACCGCTCCTTTACTATACAAAGTGAAGTAATGAGCCCGGAATGTCCGGAGACGGAAACGAGGGACATGGCTGACAAGGTCGAGAACGTGATCATCATCGGGAGCGGTCCCGCGGGCTACACGGCCGCGCTGTACACCGCGCGCGCGAACCTCGATCCGCTGGTGATCGAGGGCTTCGCCTGGGGCGGCCTGCTCCAGCAGACCACCGACGTCGAGAACTACCCCGGCTACCGCGATGGCGTGATGGGCCCGGAGATGATGCAGGAGTTCCGCGACCAGGCCGAGCGCTTCGGCACCCGCTTCGTCACCGAGCAGGCGACGCGCGTCGAGCTGGCGCCGGAGCCGGGCGGGCTGCACCGCGTGTGGGTGGACGACGACGAGTACCGCGCCCGCGCCCTCGTGCTGGCGATGGGCGCCGAGCACAAGAAGCTCGGGACCCCCGGCGAGGAGGAGCTCGCGGGCCGCGGCGTCTCCTACTGCGCGACCTGCGACGCCGCCTTCTTCCGCGAGCGCGACACCGTCATCGTCGGTGGGGGCGACTCGGCGATGGAGGAGGCGATCTTCCTGGCCAAGTTCGCATCCAAGGTGACGATCGTTCACCGCCGCGAGGAGTTCCGCGCCTCGAAGATCATGCTCGAGCGCGCCCGCGCCGCGGAGAACATCGAGTTCCTGACTCCCTACGTGATCGACGAGCTCGTGGGAGGCGAGGACGGCGCGCTGGGCCGCGCGGTGGTGCGCGACGTGGAGACCGGCGAGACCCGCGAGCTGCCGACGTCGGGGGCGTTCATCGCGATCGGCCACGAGCCGCAGTCCGAGCTGGTGTCCGCGATCGTGGAGACGGACGAGAACGGCTACGTGGTCACGGAGGGCAAGTCGACGCGAACGAACCGCCCCGGCGTCTTCGCGGCCGGTGACCTCGTCGACCACACCTACCGCCAGGCCGTCACCGCCGCGGGCAGCGGCTGTCAGGCCGCGCTGGACGCGGAGTGGTACCTGCGCGACACGCCCGAGGTGGAGATGCCGGCGGCGCTGGACGACGTCCCCTCCGAGGCGGTTCCCGAGTCGCACTGGGCGCCGGCCCAGCGGTAGGCTGGACGGGCTACGAAAGGCGGCGTGATGGCGACGACCGAGGATGCCAGCGAGATCGGGTTCCGGCCCGCGGGCGAGTTCGACGAGGCCCAGCAGACCTGGCCCCGCGGCGATCGCCCGGCCGCGCTGCGCGAGGCGGCGGCCGAGTTTCGCGGGCGCTTCGTCGAGCAGGGGCAGGTCCGCGCGATCCGCACGATCGACCTCGTCTCCGCCGGCTACCCGGCCGCGTTCGCCTTCCACGGGGCCGCGCACGGCGTCAACCCCTACGTGAACATCCTCAACCGGCTGGTGGTGGTCCAGTTCGAAGACTTCGAGGGCGCCCTGAAGACGCTCGTGTGGGAGCCCACCGTGCCAGAGGGCTCGGCCGAGGCGCCCTTCTACCAGCAGCTGCTCGAGCGCTTCGGCGAGTGGATCTCCTACAACGTGCTCACCACGGAGTACCACAACGTGCGCAGCGCGCTGGCCACGGTCGGACTCTCCCCGGCCGACGTGGACTTCGTCTCCTTCGACCACCTACACGTGCAGGACCTGCGGCTGCTGATGGGCACAACGGCGCCGGTGGGCGACGAGAACGAGCCGCGCGAGCCGTTCTTCCCCCGCGCGAAGTTCGTCTTCCAGTCCAGGGAGGTGGACACCTTCCGCTCCATCCATCCCACGCAGTGGGCCTGGTACGTGCCCGGCGGGATGGACGACGTGCGCACCGACAACCTCGTGCTGATCGACGGCGACGTAGAGCTCGGCGCGGGCTGCGCGCTGCTCTTCACCCCCGGCCACACCGACGGCAACCAGTCGCTGTGCGTCAACACCCCCGACGGGATCTGGGTGTCCTCGGAGAACGGCGTCGCGGCGGACTCGTGGCACCCGCACCTGTCGAAGATCCCCGGCGTGCGGCGGTGGGCGGAGTTCTTCGGCCGCGAGGTCGTGATGAACGCCAACACGCTCGAGGACTCGGTCGACCAGTACGACTCCATGCTCAAGGAGAAGGCGGTGGCCGACGTCAACCGCCGCGATCCGCGCTGGCACAACGTCTTCCCCTCCAGCGAGCTGGCGCCGCTGCGCCGTCAGTGGCCGATCGTGCCGACGTTCCTCTACGGCGGGATGAACTACGGGCGAATCGAGTCGCCAGGCTCGGGCAACGGCCGCGCCTAGCGCGCGCCCGGGCTCACATCACGTCGGGCAGCGCTCGCACGGTGAGCAGGACGCCGAGCCCGAGGATCAGCAGGGTCGACAGCGACGGGAGCGCGGCGCCGGCGCGGCTGGAGGCCAGGCGGCGCGCGGCCGGGAGCTTCGCAGTCGCGCGCCGCGCGTAGACGACCAGTAGCCCGAGCGCCGTGAGCGTCGCGGCGAGCCCCAGCGAGAAGGTGACGAGCAGGACGAGGCCGAGGCCGATCCGGTGCTGGGTCAGCGCGGCCAGGAGCACGACGAGCGCCGAGGGGCAGGGGACGATCCCGGCCGAGACCCCCATGCGCACGAGTCCGCGCGGCGTGGTGTCGGCAGGCGGATGTGCGTGGTCATGGCCGGGGTGGTGGTCGCGCGGGGGCGCGTCGTCGTGCGGCTGGGCCTCGTCGGGCGCATGCCCGTGGTCCGCGTCCGGGTGCAGCGCTCGCTGCTCGCGTCCCCACCGCAGGCGTGAGCGCAGTACCCCCACGCCGACGGTGACGATCAGCAGGCCGGCGACGAGGTTGAGCCAGGGGTAGAGGTCCTCGGGCAGCACGTACTGGGTCAGGAACAGCGCGATCAGTCCGAGTGCGAACACGCCCGCGGTGTGCGTGAGCGTGACGATGCCGCCGAGCACCACGGCGTCGCGCGGGCGCCCGCGCGTGCCGACCAGGTAGGCGGCCACCATCCCCTTGCCGTGCCCGGGCGAGAGCGCGTGCAGCGCGCCCCACGCGAACGCCGCGAGCAGGAGCACCACGAACACCCCGTCTCCGGATGCCGCGCGGTCGAACAGCCGCGTGAACGCGTCGCCGTCGCGATCGGAGGGGCGCTCGAACGGCTGCGGATCCGCTGGGCTCCCGCCCCCGCCCCCGCCCCCGCCCCCGCCGTCGACGCCCGTCACCGTGCCGGTCCCGGGGCGCACTGCCAGGCGAGCCGAGCGGTCCTCGTAGCGCCCGGTCGCCGGGACGAGACGCAGCCCGCCGGACGGGTCGGTTGCCGGTCCGTCCAGCCGCCGGACGCTCGTGCGCGCTCCCGGTCGGAGGGCGATCACGATCACGCCGCGCCCGCCGGGGAACGTGCGGTCCTCGACGATCACGCTGCGCGGTTCGCGCACGCGCGCGATCGCGGGGATCTCGATCCGGACCGTCGAGAGGTTCCCCGCTCCGGGCAGGAAGCGCATCCGTGCCCCGGCGCCCACGAGCAGTGGCCGGCGCCGCCCGTCGACGGTGACCCGCAGCCCGCGCCGCATCTCGGCGAGCTTGGCCGCGAAGAGCGCGCGCGGGCGCAGGCGGCGCACATCACGCAGGGTCGGCAGCTCGGCCTGGTCGAGCACGTAGAGCAGCGATACGCGATCGGGAAAGACCTTCACGTAGGTGAGGTGGTTGACCGAGTCGTTGCCCAGCGGATGCGCCGGCGCCGGCCCGGCGCTCAGCACGGCGAGGAGCACGGCGAGGAACGCGGCGCGGCCAAGCGCGCGCGCCGGGCAGGGTGCTGCGCTGGATGCCGAACGGGCGAGCACTGCCGCTCGCGCCGAGTCTAGATCAGCCGTGCGTGCACGCAACGCCGGCAAGCATCGCGCGCCGTCGTCGGCGATGTTAAGCTCGGGCTCTCGCACGCGGAGGGAGCGTGCGCCCATGCGACGACGAGGAGAGAGACAGGGAGGGCGCTCGCGCGCGGTCATCGTCGCGCGAATAGCGCTGGCCGCGCTCACCCTGGTTGCTCTGCTCGCGGTCGCCGCGGCCGCGCAAACGGGGGGAACTCCGCTGGGCCGGACCACCGTCGACCAGCGCATCGTCAAGGGCCCGGTGCTGGACCCGGCCAAGCCGGGGTTCTTCGAGCTTCAGGCCGGCCCGGGCGCCCCCGTCCGCCTGCGCGAGGAGCTGGGCAAGGCCCAGGCCGGGCGCGAGCAGCGGCGCACGTCGCTCTCCTACTTCGCCCAGCTGACCGACTTCCAGCTCGCCGACGAGGAGTCCCCGGCACGCGTCGAGTTCGCTGACCGGGGCGCCGCCAGCGCCTGGCGCCCCCAGGAGGCCTTCCATCCCTTCGCGATCGACCAGGGGATGCGCCAGCTCAACGCGCTGGCGAAGGCCAGCCCCGTGCGGCAGGGCGACGGCAAGCGCGCGCGGATGGACTCCGCCGTGCTGACCGGCGACCAGGCCGACAACCAGCAGTACAACGAGACCGTCTGGGTGCGCCAGCTGATCGAGCCGGGCCAGCAGCTCAACCCGGGCAGCGGGCTGAGCGACTACTCGAGCTGCGACCCGGCCGCGCAGGCAGTGCTCTCGGCCAGGAACATCGAGCCCAACTCCTACGTCGGCGTGCAGGACTACTCCGACTACTTCGAGTCGGGCGACTACTACGACCCGAACAATCCGAAGTTCCAGTGGGAGGACTGGCCGCGCTACATGGGCCTGATGGATCGCGCCCAGCAGCCGTTCACGACGACCGGCCTCCAGGTGCCCTCCTACGTCGTGAACGGAAACCACGACGGGCTGGTCCAGGGCAACGAGGACGCCAACCAGGCCTTCGAGGAGATTGCAACCGGCTGTGGCAAGACGTACGTCTCCGCCGCCACCAATCTCCCGGTCGGGTCCCCAGATCCCAACCTGCTGCTGGGGGCGGGAACCAGCGCGTTCATCCCGCCCGACCCGGATCGGCACTTCGTGGCCAAGCCCGAGGTGCGAAAGATCTTCTCGCAGGGGACCCAGGCCGACAAGCACGGCTTCGCCTTCGTCGACCCCGCCGAGGACCAGGCGTCGGGCTACAGCTCCTGGTACTACGCCTGGGACCCGAAGCCCGGCCTGCGCTTCATCGCGATCGACACCGTCTCGGAGGGCGGCGTGGTGCAGGAGTCCTCCGAGGGCAACATCGACGACCCCCAGTTCAAGTGGCTCGAGCGCGAGCTCAAGGAGGCCACCGACGCCGACAAGCTGGTCGTCGTGTTCGGCCATCACCCGATCCGCAGCCTTGTCGCGCCGGTCCCCGACGAGGCGGCGCTGCCGTGCACCGGGCGATGGGACGTCAACGGCAACTACAACGGCCTCAAGGACTCCCACGGGCACGACCCCAACCCCGGCTGCGACGCGGACCCGCGCTCCTCGCTGCCGATCCGCGAGGGGCCCGACCTCGTCGCGCTGCTGCACCGCTTCAAGCACGCGATCGCCTACGTCCCCGGCCACACCCACGAGAACCGGATCACGCCGTTCCCGCGCCAGGGCGGAGGCGGCTTCTGGGAGCTCAACACCAGCGCGGTCGCCGACTGGCCGCAGCAGAACCGGCTGATCGACCTGATGGACAACAAGGACGGGACGCTGTCCATCTGGAGCCTGGTGGTCGACCACGCCTCCTCGATCGGCATCCCGGACGCGACGTCCAGCCGCGCGGCCGTCGACCAGTTCTCGGGCAGCGACCTGGGCGCGCTGGGCAGGACCTTCTCGTACAACGACCCGCAGTCCTCGGCCAAGGGCGCGCCGCAGCCCTTCGGCGCGGAGGGCAAGCCCGTCGACCGCAACGTGGAGCTGCTGATCGGCGATCCCCGGGAGGCCACCGCCGCCCAGCGCCGCGCGGCCAGCCTCCGCGCGAACGCCCAGGGCAGGGCCGAGGATGATGACGACGACGATGCGACGGCCAATCCGTCCGGAGAGGTGAATGCCTCTGATGTCGGCGGTCGCTCCCTCGCCTTCACGGGACTCACGCTGATCCCGCTGGTGCTCGCGGGCGTCGCCCTGCTGACCGCAGGGATGCTCGTCCGCCGGCGGATGCGCGACTGAGTCGCGCGCGCCGCTAGTTCTCGAGCGCTCCCTCGAGCTCGAGCAGGAAGCGCTTGCGCTCGAGCCCGCCGCCGTAGCCGCCGAGGCCTCCGCTCGAGCGCAGGACGCGATGGCACGGGATGACGATCGCGATCGGGTTCGCGCCGAGCGCGTTCCCCGTCGCGCGCATCGCGCGCGGGCTGCCGGCACGCTCGGCCACCGTCGTGTAGGTCCCCGCGGCTCCGTAGGGGATCTGCGCGGTCGCCTCCAGCACGCGCCGGCCGAACCCGCGCGTCAGGCGCCAGTCCAGCGAGAGGTCGAAGTCCCGCCGGCGCCCGGCGAAGTAGTCCTCGAGCTGGCGGCGCACCGCGTCCAGCCGGGCCGGGGACTCGAGGATGCGCGGCGAGACTCGGCCGGCGAGATCGTCGAGCACGGCTTCCAGCCGGCCCTCCTCGTAGGCCAGTCGCACCAGCCCGCGGTCCGACGAGGCGACCAGAAGATCGCCCACGGGCGAGGGGACCGTCGCGTAGGCGAGGTCGGCCAGGCCGTCGTCCAGCGCGCGCCGCGTGAAACGCTCGGCCGCGATCGCCGCGTCGTCCTGCGCCGGCGCGCCGTGCTGCAGCGCTCGTTCGAGCTTCTTCATGGCGACCATCCCTTTCTCAGCTTCTCGAGCCCCTCGTGCAGGTTGCGGCGCGCGGCGTCCTGCGTGCAATCCAGGATGGCCGCGATGTCGGCGTGGGGCAGGTCGCCGACGTGGCGCAGGACGACCGCCGCGCGCTGCTTGGGCGGCAACTCGCCGACCAGCCGCCACAGGTCGGGATCGCGGCCGTCGGGCGGAGGCGGCTCCGCGCGTTCGATCGTCTCTTGCGTGGGGATCGCGCGCCGGCCGCGCGCACGGTGGGCGTCGATCGCCTTGCGGTGCGCGATCGTCAGCACCCACGCCCCGAGGTTCGAGTCGGGCTTCAGCCGCGGATAGGCGCGCAGCGCGGCGATGAAGGTCTCCTGAAAGCAGTCGTCTGCCTCGTCGCGTCCCGCCGTGGCGACCAGGAACCGGTGCACGGCGGCATGGTGCTCCTCGAAGAACCGTTGGAACGGGGGCAGGCCCACTGCGGTTGAACGCCGCGAACGCGCCTCGCGTGAGACGGCCACGACGGCCTAGCCGCCGGGCTCGCCCTCGAAGAAGCCCGCGCCCGTCCGCACCCCGAGCCGGCCCTCCCACACCAGCGAGCGCAGCAGCGGCGCCGCGCGGTAGCGCTCCTCGCGGTACTCGTCGTAGAGGGCGTCCAGGACACCGAGGACATGGTCGAGGCCGATCGCGTCGGCCCAGCCCAGCGGCCCGCGCGGGTGGTTGAGGCCCAGCTCCATGCCGGCGTCGATGTCCTCGGCGCTGCCGATCCCCTCGCGCAGAGCGAAGGCCGCCTCGTTGACGAGCTGGGCGACGATTCGCCCGAGCACGAGACCTGGCGCGTCGCCCACCCACTCGACGTGGCGCCCCAGTGTCGCGAAGAGGCGCTCCGTGCGCTGCGCGGCGGTGTCCGAGGTGGTCGCGGTGCGCGTGAGCTCGACCAGGCGCGACTCCGCGAAGGGCTCGAGCGCGTGGAACCCCGCGGCCGTGCCGGCCGGGTCCAGCGCGCCGAGCGAGCCCTCGGCGCAGAGGATCGCCTGCGGGCCGCCCTGGAGCGGCGGCTCGTCCCCGGCGATCCCGCAGTCGAGGATCAGGAAGGGCGGCTCCCCGCCGGGGTCCGGGTGCTCGGAGACCTTCCATCCGGCCGCGGCCGCGGCGTCGCGCAGCGCGTCCGCGAGGACCGCCTCGCCGGCGATCACCACCAGGCCGTCGTCCCCGCCCCGTGGCGGGGGCTCGGGGTCCTCGGGGCGGTGGGTTCCAGAGGAGTAGTCGTAGTAGCCGCGGCCCGACTTGCGCCCGTGGCGCCCCGCGGCGACCATCCGCGCGGCGATCGGCGACGGGCGCCAGCGCGGCTCGCCGAACGACAGCTCGTAGAAGGACTTGGAGACCTCGAAGCCGACGTCGACGCCAACGAGGTCCATCAGCTCGAACGGCCCCATCCGGAAGCCGCCGCCCATCCGGCAGATGCGGTCCACCTGCTCGATGGAGGCGATCCCCTCCTGCACGAGCCGCAGCCCCTCCAGGCCGAACGGCCGACCGCAGCGGTTGACCAGGAAGCCGGGGCCGTCGGCGGCGAGGATCACCCGCTTGCCCATCGCCTCGCCCGTGGCCTGCGCGAGCGCGATCGCCTCGGACGAGGAGGCGTCGCCGGCCACCACCTCGAGCAGCCGCATCACCGGAGCTGGGTTGAAGAAGTGCATGCCGACCACGCGCTCGGGAGCGCTCGCCGCGGCGGCGATCGCCGTGACCGGGAGCGACGAGGTGTTCGTGGCCAGCACGCAGCGCTCCGAGACGATCTCCGACAGAGCGCCGAACAGCTCGTGCTTGAGCTCGAGCGACTCCGGCGCGGCCTCGATCACCAGCTCGCAGGGCGCGAGCGCGTCCAGCGACTGCGCCGGCTCGATCCGCGCCGCCGCGGCGTCGGCCTCCTCGCGCGACCACCGCTCGCGCTCGACTCCGCGGTCGAGCTGCGCGCGGATCCCGTCGAGCCCGCGCGCGAGCGCCTCGGGAACCGGATCGTGGACGAGCGTGCGCGCGCCGGCGCGGCAGGCCAGCTGCGCGATTCCGGCACCCATCGTCCCGGCGCCGACCACCCCGATCGTCGCGGGCGCGCCGGCCACGTCAGGACGGGACGAGCGCGTTGATCCCGGTCGCCGCGCGGCCGATGATCAGCTTTTGGATCTGCGACGTGCCCTCGTAGAGCGTGGTCACCCGCACGTCGCGCAGGTAGCGCTCGACCGGATGGTCGTCGACGTAGCCGGCGCCGCCGTGGACCTGGATTGCCGTGTTGGCGCAGCGGATCGCCGCCTCCGTCGCGTAGAGCTTGGCGACCGAGGTCTCGGTGGTGTTCGGCTTGCCCGCGTCCTTGAGGTGCCCGGCGCGCCACACCAGCATCCGCGCCGCATCGGTGTCGACGACCATGTCGGCGATCATCGCCTGGACGAGCTGGAACGCGGCAATCGGGCGATCGAACTGCCTGCGCTCCTTGGCGTAGGCGACCGACTCGTCGACGCAGCCCTGGCACACCCCGACGCACCCCGCCGCCACCGAGTAGCGCCCGGCGTCAAGCGAGGACATCGCGACCTTGAAGCCGTCGCCGACCTCGCCCAGCAGCGCGTCGTCGGGGACCTCCACCTCGTCGAGCGCCAGCGAGGCGGTGTCGGACCCGTGCAGGCCCAGCTTGCCCTCGATCGTCTGCGCGCCATAGCCGGCGTGCTCCGTGTCGACCAGGAAGCAACCGATGCCGCGGTGCTTGAGCTCGGGATCCGTCTGCGCGAAGACGAGCGCGACGCGGGCGTGGTTGCCCATCGAGATCCACATCTTCGCGCCGGAGATCGACCAGCCGCCGTCGACGCGCTTGGCGCGCGTCTTCTGGTTGGCCGCATCGGAGCCCGTGTCGGGTTCGGTCAGCGCGAAGCAGCCCAGCCACTCGCCCGAGCACAGCTTGGGCAGGTAGTGCTGCTTCTGCTCCTCAGTGCCCCATTTGAGGATCGATGTGCAGACGAGCGAGGTGTGCACGGAGATCACCGTGCGCATGGAGGAGCATCCGCGGCCGACCTCCTCGACGATCAGGCCATAGGTGATGTAGTCGAGTCCCGCGCCCCCGTACTCGCGCGGCACGATCGCGCCGAGGTAGCCCTGGGCGGCGATCTTCGCCACGAGCTCGAGGTCGAAGTGGTGGTTGCGGTCGTTGTCGCGCGCCCGCGGGACGATCTCCCGGTTGGTGAAGTCACGGGCGGTCTCGCGCACGAGGCGCTGCTCGTCGGTCAGCTCGAAGTCCATGCGGCTCCTCGGGAGGCGGAAGGATGCTGGATACTACGTAGGCGGGCGTCGAAGGATGCGGGGCGGCAGGGCTCTCCGAAAAAGTGCTAGCAGGTGATAGCCGTGGCGCTATCAGGCGCTAGCACCTCGACGCGGGGGGGGGGCTCGACGCGGGGGGGGGCGACCGGTCGACGTCGAGATGCGCGCCCGCGCGCGCCGGTGCGCGCTGGTGACCTACACGGCCTCGATCACCGTCGCCAGGCCCTGGCCGACCCCGATGCACATCGTCGCCACGCCGAAGCGACCTCCGCGCGCACGCAACTCGTGCGCCAGGGTGCCGACCAGCCGCGCGCCCGAGCAGCCCAGCGGGTGGCCGATCGCGATCGCGCCGCCATTGACGTTGAGGCGATCCAGTGGAACCTCGAGCTCGCGCGCCGAGGCCAGGACCTGGGCGGCGAAGGCCTCGTTGAGCTCGACCAGGTCGAGGTCCTCGACGCCGAGCCCCGCGCGCTCCAGCGCGCGGCGCACGGCGGGAACCGGCCCGACGCCCATGTAGGCGGGGTCGACGCCCGCCGCTCCCGTGGCGACGATGCGCGCGATCGGCGGCCTGTCGAGCGACTCGGCTCCGCGCTCGGAGGCGACGACCAGGCAGGCCGCGCCGTCGTTGATCTGCGCCGAGTTGCCCGCCGTGACAGTTCCGTCCTCGCGGAAGACCGGAGGAAGCTTGGCCAGCTTCTCCAGCGACGTGTCGCGGCGGACCCCCTCGTCGACCTCGACGGCGTCCAGCTTCCCGTTGCGCCCGGCGGCCACGTGGACCGGGACGATCTCGCGCTCGAAGGTCCCCGCGTCCTGCGCGGCGGCCGCGCGGCGGTGGGAGTCCAGTGCGAACCGGTCCTGGTCGGCGCGAGTGACCTCGTAGTGCTGCGCCACGTTCTCCGCCGTCTCGCCCATGCTCTCGGTCGAGTAGCGCTCGGCCGTGCGCGGGTTGACGAAGCGCCATCCCAGCGTCGTGTCGGCGACCTCCGGCGCGCCGCGCGGGAACGAGCGCTCCGGCTTGAGCTGGACGAGCGGAGCACGCGTCATCGACTCGACTCCGCCGGCCAGGACCACGTCGCCCTCGCCGGCCTGGATCGCCCGCGCCGCCTGCACGGTGGCCTCCAGGCCGGAGGCGCACAGGCGGTTCACGGTCACGCCCGGGACCTCGACGGGGAGACCCGCCAGCAGCAGGCCCATCCTGGCGACGTTGCGGTTGTCCTCGCCCGCCTGGTTGGCGTCGCCGAAATAGACATCGTCGACCTCGGGGCCGTCGATGCCGTTGCGGTCCACGGCGGCGGCGATCACGTGCGCCGCCAGGTCGTCGGGGCGCACTGAGGCCAGCGCGCCCCCGTAGCGGCCGATCGGTGTGCGCACGGCGTCGATGATGTAGGCGTCGCTCAAGGCGGCGGATGCTACCCGCACGCCGGCACGCTCAGCCGGGGTAGACTCGCCCTGCGATGGATGCCTTCGCCCTGATCATCTTCGGGATGATGGCCGCGCTGATCATCTTCGTCCTGCTCCTCGGCCGCTACCACCCCCGCTCTGGCAAGGACGTCCTCGACTGGAAGCCGACGCGCTCCCCCGAGGTCGAGGTCCAGAACGAGATCGACGATCTCGACCAGATGCTCGAGGCCACCAACTCGCGGCGCCGCGCGCGCGGCGAGTCCGAGCTGACCGAAGCGGGGCTGCGTCACCAGGTCGCCGACGAGCTCAAGGAGGCCAACCAGCGCCGGGAGCGCTACCTGGCCGACAACGATCTCCGGGACGAGGACATGCGCCAGATGCTCGACGCCACCAACGAGCGCCGCCGCCGCCGCGGCGAGGCCGAGGTCACCGAGGCCGAGTACCGCGCAAGCGTCGACGCCGAGCAGGGCGCCGACTCGCGGCCCCGCCCCGCCGGCTGACCGGCCGCGGGCCGCGGATGGCACGCGTGCTGATCGTCGGTTGCGGCTGTCGCGGACGGGCGCTGGCCGGGAAGCTGATCGCCGCAGGACACGTCGTGCGCGGAACGACGCGCGAGCCCGAGCGAACCGCGGCGATCGCCGCCGCCGGCGCCGAGCCCTACGTCGGCGATCCCGACCGCGTCGGCACGCTCACGGGGGCGCTGGACGCCGTGACCGTCGTCTGCTGGCTGATGGGCAGCGCGTCGGGGGAGGCGGACGACGTGATCGCGCTCCACGGCCCGCGCTGGGAGGCGTTTCTGTCGAAGATCGTGGACACAACGGTCCGCGGCGTGGTCTACGAGACGGGGCGGACGGTGCCCGACGCCGTGCGCGAGAACGGTCGGGCGCTGGCGGAGATCGCGGCGCGCACGTGGGAGATCCCGATCGTGGCCACCGGCGTGCCGCCGGCCGAGCACGCTCGGTGGACGGCCGAGATGGCGGACGCCGTCGGCCGGCTGCTCGGCGGGCCGGCCAGCCCGGTTCGTTAGAGTTCACAAAACAAACATCGGAAACCCGATAGGGATTCAGGAGGAATAGGTGGGGGACTACGCGAAGGACGTGCTGGTCGAGACCGACTGGCTGGAGCAGCATCTCGAGGACGAGTCGATCCGGATCGTCGAGGTCGACGAGAACCCGGCGCTGTACGCCGAGGCCCACATCCCGGGCGCGATCGGCTTCGACTGGAAGAAGGACCTCCAGGACCCGGTTAAGCGCGACTTCCTGGGGCCGGAGGCGTTCGGCGAGCTGTTCGGCGGTAGCGGGATCTCCAACGACCACCAGATCGTCCTATACGGCGACCGCAACAACTGGTTCGCGGCCTACACCTACTGGTACCTCAAGTACTACGGCCACGACGACGTGAGGCTGCTCAACGGGCCCCGGGAGAAATGGATCGGCGAGGGCCGGCCGACCACCACCGAGGTGCCCTCGTTCGAGGCGACGACCTTCACCGCCCAGGGCGGCGTCGACGAGATCCGCGCCAAGCGCGACGAGGTCCTCGGCGCGCTGGATGCCGGCACGAAGCTGGTCGACGTGCGCTCGCCGCAGGAGTTCTCCGGTGAGCTGATCGCGATGCCCGGCTACGAGCAGGAGGGCGCGCAGCGCTCCGGGCACATCCCCGGCGCCGCGTCGATCCCATGGGCGCAGGCCGTCAACGAGGACGGCACCTTCAAGTCCGCGGAGGCCCTGCGCGAGATCTACGGCGGCAAGGGCGTCATCAACGGCGAGCCGATCATCTCCTACTGCCGCATCGGCGAGCGCTCCGCGCACACGTGGTTCGTCCTCCACGAGCTGCTCGGACGCGACGACGTCAAGAACTACGACGGGTCCTGGACGGAGTGGGGGAACCTGATCAACGTCCCGATCGAGAAGGACATCTGAGCGGCTACGGGCGCCGCTCGCGGCGTCCTCGGGGGAGGGCCGTGCAGAGAGCACTGTCCCTCCCCTGCGTCCTGGCGAGCGGTGGCCCGTACCTGCTCAGGGCGCCGGTGAGAGCACGGGCTCCAAGCGGTCGAAGAGGTCGGTGAGGATTCGTGCGGTGGCGCCCCAGATGAAGTGCCCGTCGCACTCGTAGACGTCGGTCCGGAAGGGCACTCCGCGGCGGATCAGCCGCTGACGGCTGAAGCCCGCGAGCAGGGCGGGGAGCGAGAGGTCCAGGACCTCTGCAACCTCGCCCGCACTCGGCAGCCAGCGGTGCCCGGGGTCGATCACCCCGACGAAGGGATAGATCGCGTAGTTGGTCACCACCGTCGGCGTCGGGGTCAGCGCCCCCACGAGGCGGACCGCCTCCCGCGGCAGGCCGATCTCCTCCTCGGCCTCGCGCAGCGCGGTTTCGCGCAGATCCTCCTCGCCGGCGTCCTGGCGCCCGCCCGGGAACGAGATCTCGCCGGCGTGGCGGCGCAGGTCGTCCCGGCGGCGCGTGAAGACGGAGTGGAGCTCTGCCTCGTGCTCGTAGATCGCCACCAGGACGGCGGCATCGATCCGGCCTCGGACGTCCAGCGCCGCCGCGTCCTCGGGCGCGAGCAGCAGCGGCTCGAGCCGTGCCGCGAGCGGCGTCGCGTCCGACTCGCCCATCGCGTCCGCGCTCCGGCCGCGGCTCAGACCGTGGAGACCAGCTCCGCACGCTCGGCGAACATGACTTCGCCGTCCAGCGTGCGGTGAACCGGGCACTTCGCCGCGATCACCATCAGCCGCTCGACCTGCTCCTCCGTGAGCCGCTCGGGCAGGCGCACCACGAGCTCGAAGCGGGTGGGGCAGCCGCGCTCGGCGGGCGAGTACTCGCAGTCGACCTCGACGGCGCCCACGTTCCAGCCCTTTCGCTGCGCGTACATCTCGACGGTGATCGCGGTGCAGGAGGCCAGCGAGGCGGCCAGCAGCTCCTGGGGCGAGGGAGCGGCGTCGTCGCCGCCGACGTCGCGTGGCTCATCGGCGCAGACCACGTGGTCGCGGATCCGCACCTCGTGCTGGAAGGTGTCGCTGCTGCGGCGCTGAGCTGTGGCTTTCATCCTCGTCCTTGGATCGAAGGGGGTTAGAAAAAGCGTACTCCTCGCCTCCGCCGAGAAAGGTCACTCCTCGTCGAGCGGGTTGAACAGCATCCCGGTCAGCAGCTTGGGGAAGAAGAACGTCGACTTGGGAGGCATGCTCTCGCCGGCCGCGGCGACCTCGCGGACCTGCTGCACCGGAGTCGCGCGCATGAAGAACGCGGCGTCGTACTCGCCGCGCTCGACCAGGTCGAGGGCCTCGGCGCCGTCGCGCGCATAGCCCAGCCCGTCGAGGTGGGAGATGTCCTCCTCGCTCATGCCCAACGCGTCCTTCAGCACCAGCTGCTCGAGCACGGCGGTGTCGAGCCGGCGGTACGGCGGCGAGTGCTCGGCGAGCGCCCGCTCCGCCAGCGCCTGATCTCGCAGCGTGAGGCGGAAGGGGCGGCGAAAGTGGGCGTCGATGTAGCCCAGCCGCAGCGGTCCTTCCCCGGCGGGCGCGAGTTCTTCGCGCGCGCACTCCTCGATCTCGAAGTCCCGGCGCAGCGCACCGCCCAGCGCCTCCTGCTGCTCGGAGTCGAGACCGCGCACGAGCCGGTGCGTGGGGAAGACCGTCAGGCCCGGATCCTCGAGGGCCACCAGGCAGGCGAGGACGTAGCGGTGCGGCCCCGCACCGCCGACCTCCTCCGCATACACGCGCGCGGTTTCGTAGCGGTGGTGGCCGTCGGCGATCAGCAGCTCCGAGTCGCCGAGGGCTTCGCGGACGGCGGCGATCGCCTCGGGCGCCGCGACGCGCCACAGCCGGTGAGTCGTCTCCGCCTCGTCGGTGACCTCGCCCCACGGCGGACCGTCGAGCGCGCGCTCCAGCGCTCCCCAGGCCGCGCCCGCGGGGTCCGAGTGCAGGACGAAGATGGGGGAGAGGTTGGCCCGCGTGGCCCGCGTCAGCCGCAGCCGGTCCTCGCGCGGCCCCGGATGTGTGCGCTCGTGGGGGCGGATGCGACCGGGTCCGTAGTCCTCGATGCCGATGCGGCAGAGGAACCCGCGGCGTGTGCGCCGGCCGCCGCCCCCGGGAGCCTCGTAGTCCTGGCTGAGCGCCCACAGCGCGGGCTCGGGGTCGCGCACCAGCGCACCCTGCTCCCGCCAGCGATCGAAGAGCTCCGCGGCGGTGGCGTAGCGGTCCTCGCCCTCCGGCAGGTCGATCTTCACGACGTTGTGGGGGGAGCGCCCGGCCAGGCGCGCGCGCTGGGCCGGGTCGATTACGTCGTAGGGAGGAGAGACCAGCTCGGCCAGCGGGCCGACCGACTCGAGGTCGTAGTGCAGCGCGCGCAGGGGCTGGACGTCGGCCATCGGCCGCGGCACCCTACCGGCTCAACAGGGCCCGACGAGGTTCAGCGGGGGGCGGTTGCGGCGCTGCTAGCCGCGGCGGCCGTACTCGGCTGCGTACGTCGCACCGGCGATGCCGGTGGGCGTGCCGAGCGTCATTCCCACGCCGACCTCGCGGTACGTGCTCTTGAGGATGTTGGCGCGGTGACCGGGGGAGCGCATCCATGCGCCGACGGTGGCGGCCGGGGTGGCGAGCTCGCCGCCGCCCCAGGCGATGTTCTCGCCCAGCTGCCAGGCACCGCGCGGGGCGACGTAGCGGGTCCGCAGGATGCGCGTGGTGAAGGAGACGTTGCCCGATGAGACGTGGCTGAAGTAGCGGCGCGAGACCATGTCGGCGCTGTGGCGGTTGCCGGCGGTCGTGAGCCCGCCGCTGGCGCGCAGCGGCACCTGGCGGCGCAGGGCGCGCTCGAAGTTCATCAGGCAGATCGTGGCGGTTCGGGCCTGCGGCATGGTGGCCGCGCGGGGGATCGAGTAGGCGCCGGGGCAGGCCTGGGCGCGGCTGGCGACGGCGGCGCCCGCGGTCGCGGGGACGACGGCGGAGAGCAAAGCGAGCAGGGCGGCGGGGATGAAGAGCTTGCGGATCATGGAGGGCGGTCGGCGGGCTTGGGGGGGATGCGCCGACGCCCTCTAGATCGGCCCTACGCCTTCATCGCCGCAACCTCTCCGCGTTCCCTGGACATTTGTTCGGGCGCCGCTTCGGCGTCGTGCGTGCCGCGCTGGCTCTGAACCCAGATGACGGCGGCCACGACCAGCAGGCCGCCGGTGATCTGCGGCGCCGAAAGGGACTCGTCATGGACGAAGAAGGCGATCGCGGCGGCCAGCACGGGCTCGAGCGTGGCGACCACCGCCGCGCGGGGAGAGGGGATGTGCCGTACCGCGGCGACCATGCAGACGAAGGGCACCAGGGTGCCGATCACCGTCACGCCCAGGCCGAGTGCAACGTTGCGCAGGCTTTGGAAGCTTTCGAACGGGAAGAGCCACGGAGGCTGCACGACCGCCCAGAACAGCGAGGCGAAGCCGAAGGCCCACACCAGCGTCGTGACGGGCTCGTAGCGCCGGCCCGCCCGCTCGCCGCCCACCATGGCCAACGCGAAGGTGACGGCCGCGCCGAAGGCCGCGGCGACCCCCAGCGCGTCCAGTGCCTCGACGTCGTAGCCGCGGACGACCAGGAAGCACCCCGCTACCGACAGGCCCGCCGCGCCCCACAGCCCGGCGCGCAGCCGGCGCCTGTGGAAGATCCTCAGCCACAGCAGGATCAGTAGCGGGCCCAGGTACTGGATCGTGAGCGCCACGCCGATCTGGAGGCGGTCGATCGCGATGAAGTACGTCGCGTGGACCAGGGCCAGGCCCGCGATGCCCAGGAAGGCCAAGCGCGGGACGTCCTCGCGCTCGATTCGCAGCAGCGCGGGGCGCATTGCGGCGACGACGGCGGCCAGGATCGCGAACGACAGCAGCGACCGGAGCTGCGCCAGGCGCAGCGCAGGCACGTCGTCGTCGAGCAGGAAGCGCGCCAGCGAACCGTTGAGCGCCCACATGGTCGCGGCGGACGCGGCGAGGAGATAGCCGAGGCGGGGGGAGGCGTGCGGCGACACGGGGGCGTCAGTCTGGCGCACCCCCCTCGTCGTCGCCGAGATCGCCGAATGCGATCTTGCGTGCGCAAACTGCCACGCGGTGCGAACATTCACGCGACTTCGGGACGTGGCGCAGCCTGGTAGCGCACCTGCTTTGGGAGCAGGGGGTCGCCGGTTCAAATCCGGCCGTCCCGATTTATCCGCCGACGGCTACACCGACTCGAGCAGCACCTCGGCCAGCCGGGCCGGCTGCGAGAGCATCGGCGTGTGGTCGCCCGGCAGCTCCAACGGCTCCACGCCCAGTCGCTCGCGGACCGCGCGAGCGAGCCATTCCGGGCGCAGCAGCCGGTCGTCGGGGGCCACGATGCCGCGTCGCGGCACCTCGGGCATTGCCGCGATCGGGCAGGGCTCGGTGTTGGGGAGCCCGGCCTGGCGGCGTAGCCGCGACGCCGCCTCGCGCGCGAGCTCGGGGTCGCTCTCGTGGAACACGAGCTCGCACGCCGCCTGCGGTCGGAACGTCGTCGAGCCATCCGGGTTGAACTCGATCGCCTCGGCGAACGCCGGCTGCGTGAGCTCGCCGATCTCCTCGGCGAGGGCACGGCCCGGCAGCGGTACCGTGCCGCACACCGTGACGAGCCCGCGCGCGGGCCGGCGCGAGGCGACAACGCACGCCGTCAACGCGCCAAACGACGAGCCGACCACCAGCGGTGGCTCCTGCGTGCCCGCGAGATCCGCCTCCACCGCGGCGACATAGGCCTCGATCCCGGCGTCGGGGTCGTCACATGGGAGCTCGGGCACGACAACCTCCCACCCTGCTTCCTCGAGATAGGGCACGAGGCGGTGCCAGTGCCAGGGACTCGTGTACGCACCGTGGATCAGGACGACGAGCATGTACCTCGTCTCCTCCGGAGGCGCGCGAGTGCTATGGCGCCGTCCACAAGGGGATCCTTCCAGATCGTTCGGCCCGTTCGGCGCCCTGTCAGGCCTCCGGGGCGCCGTCGGCCGCGCTGCGCAGCGCGGCGATGTCGAGCTTGCGCATCCCGAGCATTGCCTTCATCGCGCGCTCGGCCCGCTTCGGGTCCGGATCGGCGAACAGCTCGTCCATCCCGGCCGGGACGACCTGCCAGGACAGGCCGAACCTGTCCTTGAGCCAGCCACACGGCCCTTCCTCGCCGCCGTCGGAGAGCCGCTCCCAGTAGTAGTCGACATCGTCCTGGGTCTCGCAGTTGATCTGGAAGGAGACCGCCTCGTCGAAGGTGAACTCGGGGCCGCCGTTGATGCCCACGAAGCGCTGACCGTCCAACTCGAACTCCACGGTCATCACCGTGCCGGCCGGTCGCGGCCCGGCCTCGGTGTAGTGCGTGACGTTCACGATGCGGGAGTTCGTGAACACGGACGTGTAGTAGCCCGCGGCCTCCTCGGCCTCCGTGTCGAACCACAGGTTCGGGGTGATCTTCTGCATGGCGCTCCTCTCCTTACGGCGGGGAGCGGTTCCCCGCGATGGATACTGAACCTCTAGACCTTCGTACGGGAGAAAACTCATCGCCCTGTCGCCGCATCAGATGATCCTGCGCCCGCTCGCCGAGGGCGATGAGGGCGACCTGCTCCGGATCCACAGGACGCCCGACGTAATGCAGTGGTGGGACCGCCCGGCCGAGGGCTTCCCGTGGACAGACGAGCCGGAGTCGACGCGGCTCACGATCGAGGTCGACGGCGCCGTCGGCGGCCTGATCCAGTTCTCCGAGGAGCTCGACCCCAAGTACCGCCATGCCTCGATCGACCTGTTCCTCGATCCCGCGCTGCACGGCAAGGGCCTGGGAACGGAGGCGCTGAGACGCGTCGTGCGCCACCTGATCGACGATCGCGGCCACCATCGCATCACGATCGACCCGGCGGCCGCGAACGTCGCGGCCATCCGCACGTACGAGAAGGCTGGATTCATGCCCGTGGGCGTCATGCGGCGCTATGAGCGCGACGTCGGCCGCGACGGCTGGCACGACGGCCTGCTGATGGAGCTCCTGGCCGACGAGGAGTGACGCATCTCACACTTGCGCCGCTCCGGCTGCCCTGGGAGAGTCCCCGCATGGCTACCACGGTCGCAACCCCTCCCACCGAGGCCACCAACGCCGAGCTGATCCGCTGGGCGTTCGACTGCCTCAACCGCCGCGACGTCGCGGCGCTCAAGCAGTTCTGGACCGACGAGACGGTCGAGCGCTTTCCGGACAAGACGTGTACGGGCGCCGACGAGATCGCCGCCTACTTCGAGGAGGCGCTCGCCGCGCTCCCCGACTGGCACATCGACGTGCGGACCATCACCGAGCAGGGCGATGACGTCTTCGTCCACTGGCACCTGACCGGGACGCACGATGGCCCGATCCTCGGGATAGAGCCCACGGGCAAGCCGCTCGCGATCGACGGGATCGATCACTTCGTCGTCCGCGACGGCAGGGTCGTGTCGAACTTCGTGGTCTTCGACCAGATGCAGTACGCGCGCCAGATCGGCATGATGCCCGCCGACGAATCGGCCGCCGACAAGGCACTCAAGGCCGCGTTCAACGCGCGTACGAAGCTCGCCGCGAAGCTGAAGCGCCAGCGCTGAGAAGGCCGACCATCCGACGGCGGACGGTGCTGTCGCACCGTGCGCTAGCGTGACCCGCGGAGCCCCCGTAGCTCAGTGGACAGAGCGTCGGACTTCTAATCCGAGGGTCCCAGGTTCGAATCCTGGCGGGGGCGCTGTGCGGAATCTCCGCCAGGAACGCGTGGCCACTTCGTCAGAACGACGTTAGCCGGCGCGCCTGACGCGGTATCACCTCTGCGACGGGCATGGATCGAAACGTTGGCACCAAGGGCGACGTCCGCGTCGTCGCGCAGGACGACGGCTGGGCCGTGGAGGTCCGGGGCGAGCGAGCCTCGTGGCATCGCAACCGGTTCTCCGCCGATCTGGCGGCCGGCAGTCTCTCGCGCGCGCGCGAGGGCAGAGCCCTCGCCTCGCCACAGCGCCCCCGACGCGGCTCGCACCCGGAGTAGAGCCTTAGCAGCGCATCCGCGCGGCCGTGGCCGCGAGGATGCGCTGCTAGATTCAGGCTCTGCGAACGTGGTGGGCGTAGCTCAGTTGGTAGAGCTCCGGGTTGTGGTCCCGGCGGCCGCGGGTTCGAGTCCCGTCGCTCACCCTCCCGCTTCCGCTATACGGCGGTACCTCCCGTCGGCGGTACTCCCGGCTGCGACGCGCCGGCTCCGCGCTCGCGCAGCGCCAGCATCACGCTGATGACGGCGACCAAGAGGCCGGTGGCGATGAAGGCGCCGAATCCGAGTGGCGTCATCGCGATCACGGCGATCAGGATCGCGATCCAGCCGATCCACTTCGGCAGTGCTCCCCGGCTCACGACCAAGATTCCCGTCGCGAGCAGGAAGATCTGGATCCCCATCGCGAATGGGACGAAGTCGTAGTTGTAGAGCGCGGTCAGCGCTTGCACCCCGCTGGGCTCGATCTCGTCAGCGTTCTCGACGAGCGTGAAGGTGATCGTGCTGTCGATCGCCAGCCCCATCGCGAAGATGACAGTCCCGGCGAACGCGATCGCGGAGAGCATGCCGCCCTCGCCTTCGGAGTCTCGAAGGACGCGGCGCAGGTAGCCGCCGAAGAACACGAACAGCGTCCCGGCGATCCCCTCCAGGATCAACCCGATGATCAGGGTGTCCTTGTTGTCGACGTAGAAGTCGACGATCTCCTGCGGCGTGTCCTTAGTCGCGTCCGGTGGCTCGCCACCGATCGCGAACCCGATGATCAGGAGGACGACGAAGGCCACGCCCGTGAGCGGGACCAGCCAGCGCTTGTCGTTACCCATTCCGTTCCTCTCTCTGGTCGTGGTCGCGTCCGGTGGCGCGCCGTCCGCAGTATCCAACCGCCAGAGGGCGAAAAGCAATGTCGCCTCCGCTGTCTTCGCCGATTCACGCGGGACAAGAGCCGCAGTTTGCGGTGTTGCCCCCATGCGTCGTGCACGGTTGAGTCGCGCAGGCCGGAGGTAGAGCCTTCGCTGAGCCGTTCCGCGCAAGCGGGACGAGGAGTCAGCTCTACCGCAAGAAGTGAACATGGAGATTCCGAAGGAGCAGATCCTCGAACTGCTGCGCAAGCGGGGCGATCACGACAAGGCCGACCAGGCGCAGAGCGAGCTGCCGGACATGGTGGACACCGAGCAGCACAGTGACCTGCTCGGCAAGCTCGGCCTCGATCCGCAGGACCTCATCGGCAAGCTCCCCGGCGGCCTGGGAGACAAGCTCGGCCTGTAAGGGCGTGGCCGCCCGCCGTGCCCGTCGCCATCGTCACCGGGGCGAACACCGGCATCGGCCTCGCCACGGCGGTCGCGCTGGCCCGGTGCGGCTTCGACTTGTCGCTTCCCGCCGGGGTGCTGCGCGGGGCGGCTTGGGCGACCTGGCGCGCGCGCCTGCAGCCGACTCCGCCCGGCTGGCTCGACCTCGCCCTCAACGTCCCGATCATGGACATCGCGCGCGCGCGCGAGGAGCTCGGCTGGCAGCCGCGCCACGGCGCCGGCGAGCCGCTGCTCGAGCTGCTCGACGGGATTCGCGACGGCGCCGGGATGCCGACGCCTCCGCTGGAGCCCCGCAGCGGCGGCCCGCTGCGCGTGCGCGAGGTCCTCGGCGGGGTGGGCGGCGCCGCGCGCTGACGTGGGGGCCGGCCCGTCCGGCCCCAAGGGGCGTTGGTACGGTGCCGGAATGTCCGTGAGACACGCGATCGCGACGCTCGCCGCCGGGCTCGCGCTCGGCCTCGCCGGATGCGGCGCCGACGACGAGAATCCGGCCGCCTCGGGTCCGACCGTGCCGCCGCTGGCGACCACCTCGACCGCTGCGCCCACCGAGACCGCGCCGCCGGCTCCAACCTCCGCTCCGGCACCGCCGCCCACGACTCCCGCCAGGCCGGCACCCAGCGGCGGCTCGGGCGGGACCCCCGCGCCGGGCGGTTCATCCGGCGGGTCGGCGTCCCCCGACGACGCCGGCGACAGGTTCGAGGAGTACTGCCGGACCCACCCCGGGGCCTGCGGGGACTAGCGCGGCGCGGGTCGCCGCGCTGCTGCTGGGCGAGAGCGTCGGCCCGGTGACGGTGCTCGCTGCCGTATGCGTGCTCGCGTGCGCGGCGATCACGCAGCGAACGCGAGTGACTCCGGTCGCTGGCGGGTACGTGCCTCCCATGGACCACCAAGAGCAGTCGGACACGACGGAGGACGGACAGGACGTCGAGGAGGTCGAGCGCGGCGAGCAGGACGAGCCGGGCTCGATGCCCGAGGAGGTCGAGCGCGCCGGTGAGCGCGAGGCCGAGGCGCAGGAGGGGTAGGCGCCCGGCGCCCGGCTACGCCCACGGCCGGCGCCCCCGCACCCGCGCCCACACGTAGCGCGAGAGCAGCACGAGCCAGTCGCTGAAGCCGGCGACGGCGTGGCCCACGGGGCCGGTGAGCAGCCACGCGGCGACGCGGGTCGGCGGCCGGAGAGGGCGCGGGTCGGTCACGGCACGGAAGGTATCGTTGGCGCCGTTCATGGCGTCCGTCGTCACCACCGTCACCGAGCTGCCCGAGTCGCGCGTGCGCGTGCAGGCCGAGGTCCCCGCCGAGGAGGTCGAGCGGCGCCTGCACCAGACCGCCCGCGCGCTGGGGCGCGAGATGCGCATCCCCGGGTTTCGCAAGGGCAAGGTGCCGCCCCCGGTCGTGCTGGGGCGCGTCGGGCGTCCGGCCGTCCTCGACGAGACGGTTCGGGGCTCGCTCGGCGCCTGGTACGTCGATGCGATCGACGCCGCCGGCATCGTCCCTGTCGGCGACCCGGACGTGGACCTCGGCGACCTCCCCGGCGAGGGACAGCCGCTGACGTTCTCGATCGAGATCGGCGTGCGCCCGCCCGCCCGACTGGGCCGGTACAAGGGCCTCGAGGTGGGTCGCCGTGAGCCGGAGGTCGCCGAGGAGGCGATCGCGGCCGAGCTCGAGCGCCTGCGCGAGCGCCTAGCGCGGCTGGAGACGGTCGAGGAGCCCGCGGCGGAGGGGAGCTTCGTGGTGATCGACTCCACGGGAACCGTCGACGGCGACCCGCTCGAGGGCGGCGAGGTCCGCGACGAGCTCGTCGAGCTGGGCGCGGGACGGCTGCTCGAGGAGATGGACAGGGGGCTCGTCGGTGCCACGGCGGGGGAGACGCGGACGGTCGAGATCCCCTTTCCCGACGACCATCCCTCGGAGTCGCTCCGCGGCCGCACCGGCAGCTTCGAGATCACTGTCAAGGAGGTCAAGCGCAAGGAGCTCCCCGAGCTAGACGACGAGCTGGCGGCGGACGCCGCGGGGTTCGACTCGCTGGAGGAGCTGCGCGCGGACATCCGGACGCGACTCGAGGAGGCCGATGCGCGCGAGATCGAGTCGGAGTTTCGCGAGGCGGCGCTGGACGCCGTGGTCGCGGAGGCGAGCGTGGACGTGCCGGAGGCGCTGGTCGAGGGGCGCTCCCGTGAGCTGTGGGAACAGCTCTCGCGCACCCTCGAGCGCCAGGGGATCTCCCGGGATTCCTACCTACAGATCTCCCAGAAGACCGAGGAGCAGATCCTCGAGGAGGCACGGCCGGACGCCGAGCGCGCGCTGCGCCGCGAGGCCGTGCTCGCCGCGGTGATCGAGGCGGAGGGGATCGAGCCGGGCGACGAGGAGCTGCTGAGCGCGCTGGAGCACTCGGCCGAGCACGAGAAGACCACACCGCAGAAGCTGCTGGCGCGGCTGCGCCAAGCCGGTGGGCTGGAGAACCTGCGCCGCGACGTCGCGGGCCGTCAGGCGGTCGAGCTCCTGGCCGCCAAGGCAAGCCCGATCCCGGTCGACCAGGCCAAGGCCCGGGAGAAGCTGTGGACGCCGGGCAAGGAGGACGACGGCGAGGGATCCGAGGCGGCCGAGGGGGCCGGCGGGAAGCTCTGGACGCCGGGCTCCTAGCGCTCGGGTTTCACGCCCCGGGACCTGCGGAGTGGCTCAAACCCGGTTGGTAGACTCGCCCGACGGTCGTCTCCGGCGGCGCTGGGCGAGCAAACATCGGGCCTCGGCAGGAATCGGGGCGAGGAAGCGAAACAAAGCGAGGACGATGAGCCCACTCGTACCCATGGTCGTCGAGCAGACCTCCCGCGGCGAGCGGGCGTTCGACATCTACTCCCGCCTGCTCAACGAGCGGATCATCTTCCTCGGGACTCCCGTGGACGACCAGATCGCCAACCTGATCGTGGCCCAGCTCCTGCACCTGGAGTCCGAGGACCCCGACAAGGACATCTCGGTCTACATCAACTCGCCGGGCGGCTCCGTCTATTCGGGCCTGGCGATCTACGACACGATGCAGTTCATCAAGCCCGACGTGCAGACCATCTGCGTCGGCATCGCGATGTCCATGGGCGCGCTGCTGCTGGCCGGCGGAGCCGCCGACAAGCGGATGGCGCTGCCCAACGCGAAGATCCTCATCCACCAGGTGTCGTCGTCCTTCCAGGGGCAGGCCACCGACATCGAGATCCACGCGCGCGAGATCATCGACGTGCGCCGCCGCCTGGACGAGATCATCGCCAAGCACACCAAGAAGGACATCGACGTAGTGAAGAAGGACACGGAACGCGACTACTTCATGAGCTCTGAGGAGGCCAAGGACTACGGGATCATTGACCGAGTGATCTCGGAGCACTAGCTTCGAGCGTCCAGGCCCGGGCTCCAGCGAACCATGGCACGTCCCACCGACTCAAACGAGCAGCTCCTCTGCTCCTTCTGCGGCAAGTCGCAGCGGCAGGTCAAGAAGCTGATCGCCGGCCCCGGCGTCTACATCTGCGACGAGTGCATCGATCTCTGCAACGAGATCATCGACGAGGAGCTCACCGCCCCGCCGACATTCGACATCGAGAACCTCCCCAAGCCGCGGGAGATCTACGACGTCCTCAACGAGTACGTGGTCGGCCAGGAGCAGGCCAAGCGCACGCTCTCGGTGGCGGTCTACAACCACTACAAGCGCATCCAGATGATGCAGTCCGACGACGAGGACATCGAGCTGCAGAAGTCCAACATCCTGCTGCTCGGCCCGACCGGCTGCGGCAAGACGCTGCTCGCTCAGACCCTCGCCAAGATCCTCAACGTCCCGTTCGCGATCGCCGACGCCACCGCGCTGACCGAGGCCGGCTACGTGGGCGAGGACGTCGAGAACATCCTGCTCAAGCTGATCCAGGCCGCCGACTACGACGTCAAGAAGGCCGAGACCGGGATCATCTACATCGACGAGGTCGACAAGATCGC